>OCPV01000826.1_pt1 | contig 20075 bp, 24 predicted proteins | sample 1538511 | NCBI WGS metagenome assembly OCPV01 (sample SAMN04571704, study PRJEB22368) | human gut metagenome | biome: human gut; material: stool | host: Homo sapiens | place: Luxembourg | collected 2012-08-30 | reverse complement strand
ATAATATATATAATATTAAAAATTAGAAAAAAATCGAAATAAAAAGATAAAAAAAGAAATAAAAAGCTATAAAGAGAAAACGCTATATAATTGGCAAATAATCGCCTGTAAAAAATCGAGAAAAATAATAAAAAATAAAAATGATTAAAGGAGAAAAAAATGGGAGAATTATATGTTGTTGCAACACCAATTGGAAATTTAGATGATATTACATTAAGAGCAATAAAAATTTTAAAAGAAGTTGATGTTATTATAGCAGAAGACACAAGACATACTTTAAAGCTTCTTAACCATTTAAATATATCTAAGCCACTTGTCAGCTATCATAGACATAATGAAGAACAAAGAAAAGAAATGATAATAGATAAATTAAAAAATGGAGAAAATATTGCAATAGTTTCTGATGCTGGAACTCCAGGAATATGCGACCCTGGAGAAGTGTTAATATATGAATGTATTAAAGAAAATATAAAAGTTGTGCCAATCCCTGGGGCTTGTGCAATGATAAATGCACTTATTGCGTCTGGAATTTCAACAAAAGAATTTACATTTTTGGGATTTTTACCTTTAAATAAAAAATTAAGAAAAGAAAAATTAGAGTATATAAAAAATGAAACAAAAACAGTAATTATTTATGAAGCACCACACAAATTAAAAAGTACGCTAGAAGATTTAAAAGAAATATTAGAAAAAAGAAAAGTTGTAATAGCTAGAGAATTAACAAAAATTCATGAAGAATTTATAAGAGGAACTATAGATGAAATTTTAGAAAAAGCAGATAGCCTAAAAGGTGAAATTGTTTTAATAATTGAAGGAAATAAAGAGAGTAGCCATCATGATAATAAAAATAAATTTATTGAAATGCCATTAGATGAACACTATGAGTATTATGAAAAACAAGGTCTTTCAAAAAAAGAAATAATTAAAAAAATTGCTAAAGATAGAGGATTAGCAAAGAATGAAGTGTATCAGCATTTTATTAAATAACATTAAAAGTCATATATTTTAAATAATATATGACTTTATTTTTCATTTGAAAAGACGGCTATTTGTCTTTATTAGAACTTAGATTTCCAATTTTTTTAGCACAATCTTTACAGATTAATTTATCATTAAAAGATGATAAATCCTTTGTGCTTCCGCAGAAAATACAATTAGGTTCAAATTTTTTTAAAATGATTGAAGAACCTTCAACATATATTTCAATTGGGTCTTTTTCAACAATATCAAATTGATTTCTTATTTCAATTGGAATTACAACTCTTCCAAGTTCATCTACTCTTCTTATTATTCCTGTTGATTTCATAAACAATCCTCCTTAAAAGTATGTATCAATCCATGAACATACTATATCACAAATAGTTAATAAGGTCAATCAATTTGTACTAAAATTTGTACTTTAGAATAAAATTATTTAGGTGATTAAAGTTGTTAAATATAGTTTGGCCAATTTTTATTATTTTATCATTTTCTTATGCAATTTTTTCTGGAAATATTGAAGAACTTAATTTAGGTATTTTAAATAGCAGTAAAGATGCAATTACACTTACAATTAGTTTATTGGGAACAATGTGTTTATGGAATGGAATTGTAAAGATTGCAATGAATACTAATCTTATAGATAAATTAACAAATTTTTTAAAACCAATAATTTCATTTCTTTTTCCAGATTTAAAAAAAGAAGAAAATATAAAAAAAGAAATATCTATGAATATGTGTGCAAATATTTTAGGACTGGGAAATGCTGCTACACCATTAGGTTTAAAAGCTATGAAATCAATGCAAAAAATAAATGATAAAAAAGACAGATTATCAGATTCTATGATGATGTTTGTTGTAATAAATACTGCATCAATTCAAATAATTCCAACAACTGTAATAGCAATTAGAAATTCTTTAGGGTCTGAAAACCCAACCTCAATTGTTTTTCCTGTTTGGATTGCAACTATTGCAGCAGCAGTATTTGGAATAATTGCAACCAAAATAATAATTAAAATAACAAAAAAGGAGAAGTAAGATGCAAGTTGTAACTTTTCTTTCAAATTTAGCAATGCCGGCAGTAATTTTATTAATAGTTTTTTATGGATTAAAATCAAAAACAAAAGTATTTGATTTATTTTTAGACGGGGCAAAAGAGGGGTTAGAATTAACAATAAGTATTTTTCCTACTTTAATAGGTCTATTTGTTGCAATAGGAGCATTAAGGACATCAGGTATTATTGATATGATTACAAATGTTATTAGTCCATTATTGAATATAATACACTTCCCAAGTGAATTAATGCCACTTGCAATTTTAAGACCTATTTCTGGAAGTAGCTCAATTGCAGTTGCAACAGATATAATGCAAAAATTTGGTGTTGACAGTTTAATTGGCAAAATGGCCTCTGTAATTATGGGTTCAACTGAAACTACCATATATACAATTGCAATATATACAAGCTGTATAAAAGTAAAAAAAACCAGAAATGTATTAGTTGCAGCATTAATTGCAGATATTGTTGGAATGTTAGTTAGTGTCGCAATATGTAGTTTTTTGTCGTAACTTTATGATTGACATATAAAAACATAGATAATATAATAAAGAAAATTTGAAAATCAAAAAAATAAAAAAGGACTGATTTAAAAGATATGCTTATAAATATTATAAAAATTGTTATTTTCATTATATTATTTTTAGTAATAAGAAAAATTTTAATCAGATTTTTAAGTAAAAAATTAGAAAAAATTATTTCAGAAAAATAGTATTAAAAAATTTAAAATCGAATTAATGAATTTTCAAAAAATATATTAATTATTAATTAAGTTATTGATTTTGTAGGAAAAACTCAAAAAAACATCACCTTCAATAGTTAGCCCCTATATCGTGAATTATCTTGAGTTATTTCCTACATTAATATATAAATAAAACTCTAACGATGATATGTTTCACCATTAGATATTTTAAAAGCTCTAAAAATTTGCTCTAAAAGAAATACTCTTATTAATTGATGAGGAAAAGTCATTTTAGAAAAACATATTTTTTGATTACATTTATTCAATAATTCATCTGTAAGACCTAAACTTCCGCCTATTATAAATGTAATATGACTATTTTCCATAGAGATTTCTTCTAAGTTTTTAGAAAATTCTTCAGATGAAAATTGTTTACCTTTTAAATCTAAAGCAATAATATATGAATCTTTTTTTAGATGATTTAAAATGTTATTACATTCTTTATTTTTTACTAAATCCATTATATTATTATTTATTTTATCAGGTATTTTTTCATCTGGAAGTTCTAAAATATCTAATTTTATGTATTTAGAAAGCCTTTTACTGTATTCTAAAATAGCTTCTTTTAAATATGTTTCTTTTAATTTACCAACACAAATTATTTGAATAGCTAGCATATTTTCTCCAATCTAAATAATAATTATACTTACAATTCTATTATTTTACTATGTGTATCTCTAGAAGCAACTAAAACAGATAAAGAATTTTCATCATAATTATTAGATATTAATTCATCTAATACTGTTTGATAAGCAAGTTCTGGGAAATTACTTTCTTTACTCAAATGTCCTAGCATTGCTTTTTTAAGACCAGATTTTAATAAATATGAAATTGTTTTTCCTGCCATTTCATTAGATAAATGGCCAGTAGGTCCAGCAATTCTTGTTTTTAAATTAAAAGGATAAGATGAACATTTTAATACTTCTGGGTCATAGTTTGATTCTAATAAAACAAATAAACTTTCTTCTAGGTTTTTTACTATAGAATTTGTCATATGGCCAATGTCTGTTGCAATACTTATCTTTTTATCATCTTTAAAAATACTAAATCCGCAAGGATTTGCTGCATCATGTGGTATTGAAAAAGATTTTATATCTAAATCATTAATAGAAAATTTATCATTAACTTTAAATGTTTTTATATTTTTCTCTGGTATTTTATCTTTTTGTTTTGGCATAGCATCTAGTGTTTCTTGATTTACAAAAACAGGTAAATCAAACTTCCTAGAAAGTGTGCCTAGACCTTGTACATGGTCTGAATGTTCATGTGTTACTAAAATACCATCAATTGTAGATGGGTCAATATCTATACTTTTTAAAGCAGTTTCGATTTTTCTGCTACTTACTCCAGCATCAACTAACAGTCTAGTATTTGGAGTTTCTACAAATAAACTATTTCCACTGCTTCCACTATATAAACTACAAAAATTAAACATATAATTCCTTCCTTTGTTTGCTACTCTGTTACTCTTTTGATATTAGCTCCTAAACTTCTGAATTTGCCTTCTATATTTTCATAACCTCTATCAATATGTTCAATATTATAGATGTCAGTTTCTCCTTCAGCAGCTGTTCCAGCTATAACTAAAGCAGCTCCAGCTCTTAAATCTGAAGAATAAACAGGAGCACCATAAAGTTTTTCAACACCCTCAAAAAATGCTGTTTTACCTTGAGCTGTTATCATAGCTCCCATTTTATTTAGTTCTTCTGTATATTGAAATCTAGACTCCCATATGCTTTCATTTATTATGCTTGTACCATTAGCAAGTGATAGAACAACTCCCATTTGAGGTTGTAAATCAGTTGGGAAACCTGGGTATGGTAATGTTTTAATAGAAGCTTTATTTGGTCTTTTATCACACCAAACTCTTATGCTATCTCCATAATCTTCTACATTTCCACCAACTTCTCTAATCTTTGCAATTATAGAGTCTAAGTGTTCAGTAATACAATTTTTTAATGTAATATCTCCTTTTGTTGCAAGTGCTGCAAGCATAAATGTTCCTGCTTCTATTTGGTCTGGAACAACAGAATAAGTGCAATCACCATGTAATTTTTCAACACCTTTTATTTTTATTACATCTGTTCCAGCTCCTCTAATATTTGCTCCCATTGTATTTAAGAAGTTTGCAACATCAACGATATGTGGTTCTTTTGCAGCATTTTCAATGATTGTAGTTCCTTCTGCTAAAACTGCAGCTAGCATTACATTAATTGTTGCTCCAACAGATACAATATCCATATATACAGAGCAACCTGTAAGTTTATCAGCTTTTGCATATATTGTACCTTTTTCAAGATTTACATTAGCACCTAATAGCTCAAATCCTTTAATATGTTGGTCGATAGGTCTTGCACCTAATTTACAGCCACCTGGCATACCAACTTCAATTTCTCCTTTGCGACCAAGCATTGCACCAATTAAATAATATGAAGCCCTGAATTTGCTTGTTAAATCTAAAGGTGCTTTTGTTGTAAAAATGTTTGTAGTATCAATTGTAACTGTATTTGTATCTTTCCATGTTATTTTTGCACCTAATTTTTCTAATATTTCACAAGATATTTTTATATCACTAATATTTGGTAAATTTTCAATTGTACAAACACCATCTATTAAAAGTGTAGCAGGTAAAATTGCAACAGCAGCATTTTTTGCACCACTAATTGTAACCTCACCTTCTAGTCTAGTGGGTCCTGTAACTACTAATTTTTCCATTTAATTCCCTCCATTTAAATTAAGTATTTTTATTATTTATTTTAGAATAAATTTTTATCATTAATCCATAAATTTACGTTTAAAATATACCATAAAAATATTAGTAATGCAAGCTATTTTTTAGCAGTTATAAATCCACTATTTGTGAAAAATTCTAATAACTTAAATTTAAAGTTTATCTCTGTGCTAGAATCGTCTGAAACTAAGGCATATTCTTCTTCAGAAAGATTATCTTTCATCACTTCTTTAGATTCGTCTGATACAACTCCAGAAGATATATCTACAAAACATAGAGGTGGAAACATGACACACCACCAGTTTTGACCTTTAGCTTCTCCAATTTCTACACGAAGAGCATCATAATATCCTGCTGGTAGAGAAATATCACCATAATTTTTTGTTGGAAACTCAAAATTTCCAATATTTATATTAACTGAGTAAGAATATCCTTCTTCCTTTATAGTGTTTTCCGCAATTTTTTTAAATTCTTCTTTATTTTCTTCTACTAAAGAAATTGCTTCTGATTTTGAGGTGCAATCTTTACAAATAGTATTCATATATTCTAATAAATTATCACGGACTTTGTATTTTAAATCTTGGTCTTCTTTAGAATCACTATTTGCAATAACATGTAAACGAAAAACACTATTTGCTATATCTGTTGAAACATTTTGTGCATAAGAAAAAGCACAGATTCCAGAATATATAAAAATTAAAATAGCTAAAATAGAAACCATTTTTATTTTGGGATTTTTTAAAAAATTTAAAAACTTTTTCATATGTTACCTCCAATAAACAAAATTAAAAAATAATTCATGTATAATTGAATTATTACCAATTCTGAGAAAAATATACTTTTGCGAAAAAAGTCGATAAATTTTCATGAAATTTATATTGACATGATACAAAAAGAATGGTAAAATTTACCAGTAAACAGATGAGGACAAAATATCGCTTTCCGTAAGAGTTAAAAAGGATGAAAGGGCGGATTTTTAATGAATAAAATTTCAAATACAAAAGAAAAAACATGTGCATTTTATGCAAGTGATTATCATTTTGAAATGATAAGTTTACCATATATAGAAAATAAATTAAGAGCAGATAAAAAAGTATTTATATTAACCGAAAATAGTTTGCAAAATACTATAAAAACATTAGTTGAACACATAAATTTAAGTGATAAAAAGAAAGAAAATATATTAAATTTAGATTGGAATAATAATGATGAAGAAAAATATAAAAATATAAAAGAAGATATTAAAAATGGAGAGGATGTAGTAATATTTGTAAAAGGAAAAACTAAATATATAGAAGAAGCAAATAAAAATATAGAAAAAATAAATGATAAAAATAAAAATATAAAAATTATAGATTGTTATAACGTAGATGAAATTGCTCATAATATGCAAGAAATAGAGAATAATTATGCAAAAATTTTAAATACTTCTGGAGAAAAAATTTTAGAAAAATAAATAAAAGTAATAAAGGCTTGCAAAATTTTTAAAAATAGTATATAAACATATATAGATTAAATCATTATAAAAAAAGGAAGAAATACTATGGAAGAAAGATTAAATGAAATCAAAGCCGTTTTAAAGAAATATGGGCAAGAACAATTGTTAAATAATTACGAAAGATTAGATGATACAAAGAAAAAAGAATTATTAGACCAAATAGAAAATATAGATTTTGAATTAATAAAAAGTTTATATGATAAAACAGAACAAGAAGAAAAACATTCTCAAGATGTTATAACTCCAATAGAATATTTAGATAAATATAAATTACAAGATAAATATAAATATTATGAAAATATTGGTAAAAAGGCAATAAAAGAAGGAAAACTAGCAGTTGTTACTATGGCAGGAGGTCAAGGTACAAGACTAGGACATTCAGGACCAAAAGGAACATATGATATAGGGTTAGACTCTCATAAATCTTTATTTGAACTTTTATCTGATGGAATAAAAGAAGAAGAGAAAAAATATGAGGTTATAATCCCATGGTTTATTATGACAAGTAAAGAAAATAATAAAGATACAATAGACTTTTTTGAAAAAAACAAATATTTTGGTCGCCAAAAAGATAAAAATATATTTTTCTTTGTACAAGGTCAATTACCAATGGTAGATACAGAAGGTAAAATTTTAATAGGAGAAGATGGACTTATTAAATTAGCAGCAGATGGACATGGAGGAGTTTATGAATCTCTTGTTAAAAATGGAATGACAGAAAAAATGAAAGAACTTGGAGTGGAATGGGTTTTTGTTGGAGGAGTAGATAACTGCCTAGCAAAAATGGTAGACCCAGTCCTTATAGGAATTGCAATAGATAAAAAAGTTACAGTTGCTTGTAAATCTGTTGTTAAAGCAAATCCTAAAGAAAAAGTAGGGGTATTTTGTCGTAGAAATGGAAGACCAGGAATTGTTGAATATACAGAAATAACAGAAGAAATGGCAGAAGCAACTGATAAAGATGGAGAACTGCTATATGGAGAAGCAAATATTTTAGCTCATTTATTTAGTGTGGATGCAATAGAGAGAATGGGAGCAGAACCACTTCCTTATCATGTAGCATATAAAAAGGCAAAATATATGGATAAAGATGGGAATATAATAGTTCCAGATTCACCAAATGCATATAAATTTGAAGCATTTTTGTTTGATTCATTTAATGAAGTAGATGATATGGCAGTACTTAGAGTTAAAAGAGAAGAAGAATTTGCACCAGTTAAAAATTCAGATGAAGCGGGTGTAGACTGCCCAAAAACAGCAAGAGAATTGTATAAAAAATTTTATCATTTAGATTAAAAGAAATGTCGCTTATTGATGTTTCTCATAAAGCTTTTAGTTAAAATGAGAACATTTTAAGCGACTTTTTTATGTTATATGATATGTAAGGAGGAATAAAAATGGATTATTTAAAAGAATATCAAAGATGGTTAGAAAGTGATGAATTTGATGAAGAAACAAAAGAGGAATTACTTTCAATAAAGGAAAATGAAAAAGAAATAGAAGATAGATTTTATAAAGAATTAGAATTTGGAACAGCTGGATTACGTGGAGTTATAGGTGCAGGAACAAATAGAATGAATAAATACACAGTAGGAAAAGCAACACAAGGTTTAGCAAACTACATATTAGAACAGGGAACTGAAAACAAAGGAGTAGCAATCAGTTATGATTCCAGAAAAATGTCAAAAGAATTTAGCTTGCAAACAGCATTGATTTTTTGTGCAAATGGAATAAAAACATATTTATTTAAAAATTTAAGACCAGTTCCAGAACTTTCATTTTCAGTAAGAAACTTAGGTTGCACAGCAGGTGTTATGATTACAGCAAGTCATAATCCACCAAAATATAATGGATATAAAGTATATTGGGATGATGGAGCTCAAATAAATTCTCCAAGAGACAAAGACATAATTAAAAAAGTAAGAGGAGTTAAATCTTTTAATGAAATGAAAACAATATCTGAAGAAGAGGCAAAAGAAAAAGGATTACTAAATATTATTGGAGAAGAAATGGATGATAAATATTTAGGAGTACTTAAAAGTTTAGTATTAAATCCAGAAATAGTAAAACAAGAAGGAAAGAAACTAAAGGTAGTATATACACCATTACATGGAACAGGAAATACAGTTGCAGAAAAGTTATTAAAAGAACTTGGATTAGAAAATGTATATGTAGTTCCAGAACAGAAAAATCCAGATGGAAATTTCCCAACAGTAGACTATCCAAATCCAGAGGACCCAAAAGCATTTAAATTAGCATTAGAACTAGCTAAAAAAGTTGATGCTGATGTGGTTCTAGCTACAGACCCTGATGCAGATAGATTAGGAGTTTTTGCAAAAGATAGTAAAACAGGAGAGTATATGAATTATACTGGAAATATGTCAGCACTTTTAATTGCTGAATATAGAATTTCTCAAATGAAAGAAAAAGGAATTCTACCAAACAACGGATTTTTCGTAACTACTGTAGTATCTTCTGATTTAGCAAAAGCTATTGCAAAAGAATATAATTTAAAATGTTATGAAGTTTTAACAGGATTTAAAAATATTGGTGCTGTTATGAGAAAAGCAGATGAGAATAAGGATGGAAAATATGTATTTGGCTATGAAGAAAGTTATGGTTGCTTAATTGGTGATTATGCAAGAGATAAAGATGGAATATCTGCTGTAATGTCATTATGCGAAGCTGCTTGCTATTATAAATCAAAAGGAAAGACTTTATGGGATGCAATGCAAGACATTTATAAAAAATATGGATATTTTAAAGAAACTCAAGTATCAATTATAAGAGAGGGAGCAGAAGGAGCAGAGGAAATAAAACAAATGATGACAAGTACAAGAAATAAAGATATTAAAAATATTGGAAAATATAAAGTTATAACATTTAAAGATATTGAAAAAGATTTAGTAAAAAATATGGAAACAGGAGAAATTACAAAAACAGGACTTCCAACTTCAAATGTTCTATATTATGAATTAGAAGATAATAACTGGTGTTGTATTAGACCATCAGGAACAGAGCCTAAAATAAAACTATATATGGGAGTAAAAGGAGAAAGTAATCAAGATGCAGAGGAAAAACTAGAGTACTTAAAAAATGCAATGTTAGAAGTTATAAATGGAAAATAAAAATAAAGCAATTTAGAAGTTAATTCTAAGTTGCTTTTAAAATTTATTATATTTTATTTTATTTTCCAATCATCTAAATTTCTTTGTATTGCACCAAAAAGATTAGCTCTAATCATAGGGATGTTTTTAGATAAAGTATAAATTAGATTTTTCATATCTTCCCTTTTAGAAGTTCCATCCATTGGGCATACTTTTGGCATTACTGAAATATTATTCTTCTTAACAAATCTTTTAATTTCCTTTTCAGGTGTATATACTAAAGGTCTGATTAAAGTTATTTTACTTCTATCCATATAACTCTTTGGAGAAAATGTTCCAATATTTCCTGTATAAAGGAGATTTAACAAAAATGTTTCTAAAACATCATCTTGATTATGACCAAGGGCTATTTTATTACAACCTTCTCTTATTGCAACAGAATTTATGACACCTCTTCTTAAATTAGCACATAATGAACATGGATTTTTTTCTTTCCTTATATCAAAAACTATTTCTTTTGCATTACTTTTTTCGATAAATAAAGGGATATCTACTTCTTTACAAATGTTTTTTAGAAAATCTGTATCAAAAAATTCAAAACCTGGATTCACACTAACTGCTATTATTTCAAATTTTTTTGGATAAAATATTTGAAGATTTTTAAAAGCTTTAAGCATTGTAATTGAATCTTTTCCACCTGATAAACAAATTGCAATTTTATCTCCTTCTTCTATCATGTTATATTCTTCTATTGCTTTTCTCATATGACTTAATATTCTTTGCATAAACTTCCTCATTTCTTTTTAATTTAATATTTAGGTTTTATTTTTTCTATTACTAAAATATTATATCATATTTTGTCAATATTAACTTATGAAAAGCTTTATATAACTGTGCTTTAAAGAAATGAGGCAAGGAAAAACTTTACAAAGTTACATAAATGTAGTATAATATATATAGTGCTTATTTGAAAGAAAGTAAATGTTGATGCTTACTTATAGCGTCAATAATGAAGCTTTCAAAGCACTTACATTTTCAAAGGAGGTATGCAAAAATGAAAAAAAACATCGAAAATGTAAAACAAGAATTGAAAAAGATGATTGATGGAGGAGTGTCAACATCGACACCGTTAGAGGAGATTCTTGAGGAGCGGCTAACCATAGCCAGAGCTCCGGGCTTGAGAACTTTGCTCAACGAGCTGGATTCGTTAGCTCGTTCCCATCACATTACTGTGATGGGGGGAGAATCATTCACCGACATTTCTTCTCTTCTTCATAAGGAGGAAGAATTGAAATCTCTCAACGCCTTTCTTGATAAGGCGGGAGAGAATGAGATGATTCTTTTCGCAACTAGGACTTCAAAGGAAATCCAGAAGATTTCCTTTGAAGGAAGAATCTTCCTTGCAATTCCAGAGTGAGGGCCAATGGCCCTCTTTCTGTTATAATATGTTAAAAATATTAAAATCCTTGTTTTTGTAACTTTTAGAAAATAAATGTTATACAATTTGTAAATAGTATATTTGATTTTATTTCCTAAATATATTATAATATCTTTGATAGTAATATGTGCCCATAGCTCAGCAGGATAGAGCAGTTGCCTCCTAAGCAGCCGATGGGGGTTCGAGTCCCTCTGGGCATACCAAATAAAACCGTATAGATGTTTTAAATTTAGCATTTATGCGGTTTTAAATATTTTTTAGATATATAAGAAAAGTGGTTTCGCCACATGTGCAGATTGTTACACAATCGCACAGACATAGGTAATAAAAAACCGGACATAAAAAGACATGTCCGGTTAATAGGATTGTAAAACAGTTGGATAGAGTTGGCTTGCCAAATCCAACTGTTCCTCCAGTTCTATGCTAGTCTCGTCATATAGACTAGCATAGACATTTCGAAAGATTATAACCGACTTTTCCAAGTCGGTGGTCTGTATCCAGTCATCGACTGTGTACAGTCCAAAATCCTCAAGAGCATAATAATTGCTCTTAGGAGAAAGTTCCTCAATGAGGAACTGAAGCTGTACCTCAAGGCTATTTATATCGCCATAACCTGAGGCGAACGCTTCGAGATTTTCGAATCGTTTATATGTCCATTGACACAGGCCGAAACCCGCACCGGACATATACGTTGGCGAAAAGTCTGATTTGACACCCACAAATGACAGGACTGCCGTCATTTGTACAGGTGTTAAATCTGTTCGATAACATAGAATATCTATGCAATATTCTATGTTTTCATCTCGAGACTGTACTTCTGGAGTCGTACAGCCCGAAATGAGCAACATAAATGTTACAATGACGATTACTATTTTCCGCATATTTTTCTCCTCTCTATCCTATATACAAAATAGTCTAATCATATTATACAACGAAATAGAGATTTCATCAAATTTATACTAGGATTTCATATAATTAGATACAAATTTGCAAAAATTATGGAAAAAGTGTATAATCAAAAAGAAAAATAACGAATTAGTTAGGAAGAAAATAAATGCAAGAACAAGAAAGATTTATGAAAGAAGCTTTAAAAGAAGCAAAAAAAGCTTATGACAAATTAGAAGTTCCAGTAGGAGCAGTAATTGTAAAGAATGGAAAAATAATTGCAAGAGGATATAACCAAAAAGAGACAAAAAAAGACACAATAAAACATGCAGAGATAATAGCTATTGAAAAAGCAAGTAAAAAATTAGATTCTTGGAGACTAAACGATTGTGAAATGTATGTTACATTAGAGCCATGTCCTATGTGTGCAGGAGCAATTATTAATTCAAGAATAAAGAAAATATATATAGGAACATTAGATGAAAAAACAGGAGCAGTAGGTTCTGTTTTAGACTTATTTTCAGATTACACATTTAATCATAAAGTTGAAGTAGAAAAAGGCATAATGCAAAAAGACTGTGAAAAAATATTAAAAGATTTTTTTAAGGTTTTAAGAAAAATAAAAAAAGAAAACAAAAATAAATAATCGGAGGAAATATGATAGAAAAAATAAAACGATTTGTACATACAAAAGCATTTCATGTATCTATATTAATCTTCATTGTAGTAATGATACTTTTTGCTTCAGGATTTGTAGTATTAAGATATCAAGTAGAAGGAGAGAGTAATATGCCTTTTAGCTTGACTAAAATTACTGTAATAAGTACTGGGGAAGGAAGAGATAAACAAGTAGAAGGTTTTAGATGGGCTTTTGATGTAAGCCAAAATAATGATATATATTTATACATTGAAAAAAATCAAAATAATAGTAAACAAGAAGTTATAAAAAGTATATTAATAGATGATTTACAAGTACAAAAACAAGTAGAAAAAGGAACAGTAAAGCTATATAAACCAGCAGATAGTGAAGATGCTACTGTTTTTGTAAATGAGGAAGATAAGGAAATTCAAAGTATAGAATATCAAGGAGATTTGCAGTCAGATTTAAAGAAGCAAAAAGTGGGAAATCAAGGTGGAATTATAGCATTTAGATATGCAAATAATAATTTAGCAGAATTAACTTTAAATGATGAAGTGATAAATCATAATGAGTTATTAAAAAAAGCAAATATAAATGAAGATGACCTAAAAGCAACTTTAAGCTTTAGAATAACAATAGCACTTGAATCTGGAAAAGAATATCAAGCAAATGTATCTTTAGATATGCCAATCGAAGGTGTAGTAGAAAATGGAACATCATCTAGAGAAATAACAGATTTATCAGATGTAGTATTTAAAAGAATAAAAAATTAAAAAAATATATAATATTATGAGATTTTGTATTGATAAAATATGAATTTCATTATATAATACAAATGGTGTGAGCTTAATTTCTGTATGGAGAGTATTTCGATAAAGACCTATGAATCTTGTCAGGTCCGGAAGGAAGCAGCAATAAGTAGTAATCTTTATGTGAGATACTTTCCATAGAGAGATTAAGTGTCAGCCATTTTTTAAAATTGAAGGATGTGAAGGAAATGGGATATATTGCTCTTTACAGAAAATTTAGACCACTAACCTTTTCAGAAATAGTTGGTCAAGAACATATTACAAGAACACTAAGAAATCAAATAATAGCAGGAAGAGTTGGTCATGCATATTTATTTAACGGTGGAAGAGGAACAGGAAAAACATCTGCTGCAAAAATATTAGCAAGAGCAATAAACTGTTTAAATCCTAAAGATGGAGAGCCATGTAACGAATGTGAAATTTGTAAAGGTGCAATATCAGGCTCTTTGACAGACATTGTAGAAATGGATGCAGCATCAAATAATAGTGTTGAAGATATAAGAAGTATACGTGAAGAAGTGAATTTTTTGCCAACAAAAGCAAAATATAGAGTATATATAATAGATGAGGTTCATATGTTATCAACAGGTGCTTTTAATGCATTATTAAAAACTTTAGAAGAGCCACCAGAACACGTAAAATTTATTTTAGCCACAACAGAACCTCAAAAATTACCAGCAACAATACTTTCTAGATGTCAAAGGTTTGATTTTAAAAGACTTTCACCAGAAAATATTGTAAAAAGACTAAAAATAGTTTGTGAAAAAAGTGAGATAGAGGCGACAGATGAAGCATTAAACACAATAGCATCATTATCAGAAGGTGCAATGAGAGATGCTTTATCAATTCTAGAAAGATGTATTCAAGATGGTACAAATAAAATCGAAGCTGATAAAATAAAAGATTTAGTAGGAATCCCAAAAACTACATTTGTAAATAAAATAATAGAAGGAATTGTAGAATATAATATAGAAGAAGTTTTATCTAGCATAGAAGAAGTTCTGCAAGAAGGAAAAGATATAAATAACTTTTTATGGGAAATGATAAAATATACAAAAGATGTATTAGTTTTTCAAACATCAGGAAAAGTAGAATTATATTCAGAAGAAGAGAAAAAACAAATAGAAGAAATCTCTAAAAAAATAGAAAAAGAAAGATTAATAGATTTAATATATAGTTTATCAGAGTTAGAAAATGATATGAAATGGTCTACTCAAAAAAATATAGTTTTTCAGGCAGGTTTAATAAATTTATGCAACAAAAATAGAACAGAAAAGAAAAATTTAGAAGAAAGAGTCGAAAAAATTGAAAAATATCTAAAATCAGGGAAATTAGGGATGGACTCAAAAATTCATTCTGGAGCAGTAAATGTAGTAACAAATGCAACAGGCTTTTCAAGAAGTAAGGAAGTAACAAGGACAGCTAATGTACAAACTAATAATATTGCAAAAATGAATAAATCAGAAAATACGACAAAGAATTTAGCAAAAAAATATCCAAATAAAGCAGAAGAATTTTGGCCAGAGATAGTAAGTGATTTAAAGCAAAATGGAAAAATTGTTTTATATACAAATTTAATCAATACAAAAGCAGTAGAGCTAAATGATATGACAATAGGGATTGAATTTCCAAAAGAATTAACACCATTTGGAAAAACTATATTGGAAAAACAAGAGAATATAAGGGAAATATCAACATTAGTATCAATGGCTTGTGGAAAAGAAATGCAAATAAAATATATAACACCAGAGAAAAAACATGAATTAACAAGAGAAGAAAGTTTAAAAAATTTGACAAATGGTTCAGATATATCATTTAATATTATTGAATAAAATTTAAGAATAAATAAGAAGGAGGAATATAAAATGGGAAAAAGAGGAGGATTTCCAGGAGGAATGGGAGGCTTTGGAGGTATGAATATCAATAGCCTTATGAAAGAAGCCAAAAAAATGCAAGCAGATATGCAAAAATCACAAGAAGAATTAGCAATAAAAGAATTTGAAGGAACATCAGGTGGAGGAGCTGTAAATGTAAAAGTATCTGGTGAAAAACTTGTTAAAGAAATAAAAATAAAGAAAGAAGTAGTAGACCCAGATGATGTTGAAATGTTAGAAGATTTAATTCTAACAGCAGTAAATGAAGCTCTTAAAAAAGTGGATGCAGAACAAGCAAAAGAATTAGGAAAATTTAATATTCCAGGATTAGGAATGTAATTCATAAAATCTACTAAGGGAAAGTATAAGAAGGAAATGTCCCCAAATTCCTAAAAAGCGGGAATAAAAGGACCGTCCCCTAAATCCCTAAAAGGGAGGAAATATGTCACTATATTCACCATCAATTGAAAAATTAATCGAAAGTTTTGAAAAATTACCAAGTATAGGTCACAAAACTGCAGCAAGACTTGCTTTTTATATTTTAAATAGTTCAGAAGAAGAGACAAATGAGTTTGTGTCTTCTATTCTTAATGCAAAGAAAAATTTAAAATATTGCAGTATTTGCTATAATATTTCAGATACAGACCCATGCTCAATCTGTGGTAATGAAAAAAGAGATAAATCTGTAATTTGTGTAGTAGAAGATGTAAGAGATATTATTGCAATGGAGAAAACTCACGAGTTTAAAGGTGTATATCATGTATTACATGGTTCTATTTCTCCTATGAATGGGGTAGGACCTGATGATATAAAAATAAAAGAATTGTTATCAAGACTTATGGATGGTACAGTAAAAGAAGTTATTTTAGCAACAAATCCAAGAGTAGAAGGTGAAGCAACAGCAATGTATTTATCTAAATTAATAAAACCTTTAGGTGTTAAAGTAACTAGAATTGCACATGGTATACCAGTAGGAGGGGATTTAGAATATACTGATGAAATTACTCTTACAAAAGCACTAGAGGGAAGAAGAGAAATATAAAATTGAAAAAAGCAGGCTAAATGACCTGCTCTTAACTTTTATGGAACTAATATATTACAAATATCTTTAGTAGAATTTGGTTTTGCAAGTTTAAAAGTATTTTGTTTCATTTGTTCTAATTTTTCTTCATTAGATAATAAATTTTCTATTATAAAGTAAGGATTATCCATTTTTTTAATCCATACTGCAATTCCTTGTTCTTCTAGAAACTCGGCATTTTCTTCTTCTTGTCCTGGTATTGGATTAATAACAAGCATAGGAATGTGAGATGCTAAACTTTCAGAAGTAGTAAGACCACCTGGTTTGGTTACAACTAAATCTGAAATAGCCATAAGTTCTGGTACATGGTTTGTGAATCCTAAAATTCTTGTTGTTTCTTGCTTTTTATATTCATTCATAAGTTCTTCAAAACTTGCTTTCATTTTCTCGTTTTTTCCTGAGATTGCGATTACTTGTATTGGTTCATTTGATTTCATAAAACTTTCAAATATTTCAACAGTTCTGTTCTTTCCAAGACCAAATTCTCCACCACCAAAGAAAAGAATAGTTTTTTTATTATCATCTAAATTTATTTTTTTAAAAATTTCTTTCCTATTATATTTTTCAAGAAATTTATTAGAAATTGGAATTCCAGTTACAAATATTTTTTCTTCAGGAATATCTTTACTAATTAGATATTCCTTCATTTTATCATGTGCTACAAAAAAGTAATTTGTATTTTCATTTTCAACAAGCCATTGGTCATGTGGAGCAAAGTCTGTCATAATTGTTGCAATTTTTGAAGTGATTTTTCCTTTCCTTTTTAAATAGCTACACATCTGACTTCCAAATGGATGTGTTGATATAATTAAATCAGGCTTTTTTTCTCTTAGTAATTTTAAAAGTTTTATTGCCAATATTTTATTTGACCTAGAAGAAATATGTGCTAAAGGCCCTTTTTGAGAATCTGAATAAATTCTTCCCCAAGCCCAAGGCATTTTTTTGGCCATTTCTCTATATGCAGCAGTGGTTACTTTTTCTATTGTTTTATTAACATATTTCATACAATCTATTAATTCAATATCAAGTTCTCCATTTTTTTTAGAAAGTTCTTCATATATGGATTTTGCAGCATTTAAATGCCCACCACCATATGAAGCATAAAAAATTAAAATTTTCATAAACATCTCCTTAAAGTTTTGTTATGGCAATATTGTAGCACAGAAATAAAAAAAATTCAAAAATTGGAATATTTTTTAATAAAAAAATACAAAATAAAAGTATAAATAAATAGAAGGTGATTTTTTGAAAAATAGATTTAAGATTTTATTACTTATTATATTTTTAATAACTTTAATTATTACAATCTGTAATATGATGGATATGTTTAAATCAAATGAAACTTATGCTGCAACATCTCGGAAATTCAGACCTTCAATTAATGGCAAGAGCAATAAACCGGAGAAGCAAGAGGAGAACCATATGAAGGACAAGTAGCAGTAGGGGCAGTTATATTAAATAGAGTAAAAAGTTCACAATTTCCAAATTCAATTGCAGGTGTAATTTATCAAGAAGGAGCTTTTACTGCGGTTTCAGATGGGCAAATTAATGTACCAATAGATGAAGGGTCAACTGTATATAAAGCGGCAAAGGATGCAATGAATGGTTGGGACCCAACAGGTGGATGTATATATTATTTTAATCCAAATACTGCAACAAATAAATGGATATGGTCAAGACCTCAAGTTAAAACTATAGGAAAGCATATATTTTGTAAATAGAGAAAGGAAAAAATTATGAATAAATTAGTTGATTGGAAAAACAGGTTAAAAAAGGGGCATATGTTAAGTGTAATATGTGTTTTATTAATTATTGTTGGTGTGCTTGGCTTTATATTATATAGTAAGCAAAGAGAATATAGACAAGCTTCAGAAAATAGCTATAATCAAGCATTTTATGAATTAGTTGATTATGTGCAAAATGTAGAAGTATATTTAGCAAAATCCTTAATTTCTACAACACCAGAACACGGGGCTGAAACATTAACAAATGTATGGAGAGAAGCGAATCTTGCTCAAAGTTATTTAAGTATGCTTCCTATAGAAAGTCAAGAATTAGAAAATACTGAAAAATTTTTAAATCAAGTTAGCGACTATAGTTATTCACTATCTAGAAAAAACATATATAACGAAAGTTTATCAGAAGATGATTTAAAAAATTTAGAGGAATTACATGGATATAGTGTAGAACTTGAAAATACTTTAAATCAACTATCAGATGATTTAAATAGTGGAAGATTTCAGTGGGGAGAATTAACTAAAAAAGGAACAGTTGCATTTGCTCAGCAAGTAGATAATATTTCAAAAGAAAGTTTTAGTAATTTAGAAGAAAACTTTCATGAATATTCAGGTTTAATTTATGATGGTGCATATTCTGAACATTTAACAGGAACAGAGAAAAAAGGATTAACAGGGGATGACATCGAAGAAGATGAAGCTAAATCTAAGGTAGAAGAATTTATTGGAAAAGATAATATAAAAGAAATACAAAGTTTAGGGTATTCTGAAAATGCTACAATACCTTCTTACGATTTTTCAGTGCAGAATAATAATGATGAAACTATAAATATATCTATTTCTAAAAAAGGCGGACATATAATATATATGAACTCAAATAGAGATGTTAATGTAGAAAGTATTTCACAAGAAGAGGCAAATGAAAAAGGAAAGAAGTTTTTAGAAGAAAAAGGTTTTAGCAATATGAAAGAAACTTATTTTCTAAAACAAGAAGGAATAGTAACAATAAATTATGCATATACACAAGATGATGTAATAATGTATGCTGATTTGATAAAAGTAAAAGTTGCATTAGATAATGGAGAAATTTTAGGAATAGAAACTACCGGGTATTTAAATAACCATACACAAAGAGATTTAAGTAATATAAAAATAACTCAAGATGAAGCAAGAAAAACAATAAACCAGAATCTAGAAATAGAAGCAGAAGGAATGGCTATAATTCCAACAGAATGGCAAACTGAAATTCTTTGTTATGAATTTAAAGGAAAAGTAGATGATAGAGAATTTTTAGTATATATAAATGCAGAAAACGGAAGAGAAGAAGATATTTTAATTATAACTAATACTCCAAATGGAACTTTAACAATGTAAATGTTTTTTAGGCCGGAGGAGAAAAACAGCCCTATTTATGTAAAAATAATGAAAAAAAGGCACTTTTAATTAGTGCCTTTTGTATGTATCTTTTGACATAAGTTCTCTTGATACTTCTTTTCCATCT
>OCPV01000819.1_pt1 | contig 20191 bp, 20 predicted proteins | sample 1538511 | NCBI WGS metagenome assembly OCPV01 (sample SAMN04571704, study PRJEB22368) | human gut metagenome | biome: human gut; material: stool | host: Homo sapiens | place: Luxembourg | collected 2012-08-30 | reverse complement strand
ACCAGGAACAGACTTAGAATGGTTTAAATACTGGAAAGATTACTCAGAAAACTGGTTATTAAGTCTAGGAATGAAAAAAGAAAATATTAGATTAAGAGACCATAGCAAAGAAGAATTAGTATTTTATAGTAAAGCTACAACCGACATAGAATTTAACTTCCCATTTGGATGGGGAGAACTTTGGGGAATAGCTGATAGAACAGATTATGATTTATCAAGACATATGGAACATTCTAAACAAGATTTAAGTTATCAAGACCCAGAAACAGGAGAAAAATACGTACCTTATGTAATTGAACCATCACTTGGAGCAGATAGAGTTCTTTTAGCATTCCTTTGCAATAGCTATGAAGAAGAAGAAATTGCTGAAGGTGATGTAAGAACAGTATTACATTTACATCCAGCTTTAGCACCATATAAAGTGGCTGTACTTCCACTATCTAAAAAGTTATCAGATAAAGCAAATGAAGTATATGATAAATTATCTAAAAAATTCATGTGTGATTATGATGAAGCAGGAAGTATTGGAAAAAGATATAGAAGAGAAGATGAAATTGGTACACCTTACTGTGTTACAATAGATTTTGATACTTTAGAAGATGAATCAGTAACAATTCGTGATAGAGACACTATGGAACAAGTAAGAGTAAAAATAAATGAACTAGAAGCGTGGATCGAAGAAAAAATTGCGTTTTAGTTTGAAAATTTAAATAAAAATAAAAGATTAAATAAACTTGAATTTATTGAACAATAGGAAAATAAATTAATATGACAACTTTATGCTTAAAAAATAGAAAGTAACAGGATAACTTCTGCTACTTTCTATTTTTAAAATCAAAATAAAAATGAAAATAATTTAATCACCTAAATTTCTCTCGTATAAATCCTTTATAAAAACATCTTTTTCTTCAAAATTATCAATAAACCCAACTTTTGCAATTTCATCATTTGCACCTTGTATCCAAACAGCTCTATTATCATAATAAACATCATATTTATCATCATTATTTAAAATATGTTTCATTCTATCTAATTCCATAAAAATTCCTCCTTTTAAAATATATATTAAAAGTATATCCATAAATTTTAGAAATATAACTTTAAATAAATATAATTTGACTTATTTTCCCATTTAAGATAAAATTATATAGCGATCAAAGGAGGAATTTTATGAAAATACAATTTAGAGAAAAAACTTTTGAAGTAAATCAAAAAACAAAAATAAGTGATTTATTAAAAGATGAAATAGAAAATAGCGAACATCCAGTAATTGCTGCAATATTTAATAATGAATATGTAAATTTAGATTATGAAGTAGAAGAAGATGGAACAATAAAATTAGTAGATATTTCAGAAAAACAAGGGATGAAAATATATAGAAGAACATTAATATATATTTTATCAAAAGCAATAAGAAATTTAGATTTAGATTATAATATAATAGTAGACCATCAGCTATATAATGCAACATTTTGTGAAGTTGAAGGAAAAGAAATTTTAGAAGATGACTTAAAGAAAATAAATGAAGAAATGAGAAGAATTATAAAAAAAGATATTCCGATTAAGAAAGTCATAATGACACGAGATGAGGCAAAAAAATTCTATGAAGAAACAGGAACATCAAAAGGATTTTTACAATATGCTTTAGAAGAAAACAAAGAAATAAAAATGTATTTTTGCGAAGACTATTTTAATTATTGTTATGGTGAACTTGCAAATAAAACAGGAATTACAAGAATATTTGAAATAATGAAATATAAAGATGGTATTTTAATGAGATATCCAGATTCTAGTAAACCAGAACAAATGTCAAAATTAATTCAGTATAAAAAAATAGAATGGGCCTTAGATGAATATGACGACATTCATAAAATTTTAAATATGAATACAGTATATAAACTGAATAAAGCAGTAGAAGAAGATAGAATAAAAGATGTAATAATGCTAGATGAAGCATTACATGAAAAAAAGATTGCAAATATTGCTGATAAAATAGCAAAAAATAGAAACATAAAAATGGTATTAATTGCAGGACCTTCATCATCTGGAAAAACTACATTTGCAAAAAGGTTAGGGATTCAACTAAGAATTAATAGAATAAAACCAGTTACAATATCTGTAGATAACTATTTTGTTGAAAGAAAAGATACTCCAAAAGATGAAAATGGAAATTATGATTTTGAATGTATAGAAGCAATTGATTTAGATTTATTTAATGACCATTTAACAAAACTATTAAATGGTGAAGAAGTAGAAATGCCAGAATTTGATTTTTATGAAGGAACAAAAAAATATAAAGGCAAAAAGCTAAAATTAGAAAAAGATGAAATCTTAGTAATAGAAGGAATACATTGTTTAAATGATAAATTAACAAGTAGAATTCCAAAAGAACAAAAATTTAAAATATATATAAGTGCTTTGACAGTTCTAAATATGGATAGATATACAAGAATATCATCAGGAGATACAAGGATAATTAGAAGAATAGTAAGAGATTATCAATTTAGAGGGTATTCTGCAAAACATACAATCGGCAATTGGTGGATGGTAAATAGAGGAGAAGTAAAAAACATATTTCCATTCCAAGAAGAAGCAGATACAATATTTAATACATCATTAATTTACGAATTAGGAGTTTTAAAGGGAATGGCAATACCAATGCTTCAAGAAGTAAAAAAAGAAGATGAAGAATATGCAGAAGCAAGAAGGTTATTAAACTTATTAAAATATATTAGAACAATTCCTAAAGAATATGTACCTTCAAATTCACTATTAAAAGAATTTGTTGGTGGAGGAGATTTTAAATATTAAAGAGGGAAAAGATGGAGAAAAAAATTTTTACAAAAATAGATGAAGAATTTATTTGTGATAATTGTGGAAAAAAAGTTCCAAAACTTGGATACACATCAAGAGACCATTGCCCATATTGTTTACATTCGAAACATGTTGATAAAAATCCAGGAGATAGAGAAGAAACCTGTCATGGAGATTTAGTCCCAATTAAAATGGAACCAAATAGTAAAAAAGGTTATGTTATATTTTATAAATGTAAAAAATGCAACGCAATCAGAAAAAATAAAGCTGCAAAAGATGACAATATGGATTTATTAATAGAGCTTAGTAAAAATGCTGATATTATATAAATTATATAAAATACAAAGGAGAGGAAATTTATGTTTATTGAATTAGTTAAAAAGTACAAAAGAAATAATTAAAAGTGTATTAAGAATGCAAATTGCATTAAATCTTAGAAATGCAAAACAAAAAGATTGGGCATTAATGTTCATATTTTCAATCGTTTTTCTAATATTAGGAGTTTTAATAATATTAGACCCTATAGTAGGATTTTTTGAAATTACACTTCCGGTTATAGGAACATGTATTGCAATATATGAAATTATAAATATAATAGAAACAGCTTATGTATTAAAGAAAATGGGATAAAAAAACATAAAGTAAAAAACCTTAAGTTAGCTTAATTAGCCTTTCTTAAGGTTTTTAATTTAAATTGTTCTATTTAAATTTCCGGAAGTAAAATCTTTACCTTCAAAAGTTTTTCCTTCTTTTACATTTTTTATAATCTCATTAATTTCAATAATGTTTTCATCTAAAACATCGATTCTTGCAAAGTCAACATCAAAGTCTTTTGGAGAAATTGAAGTTGTTTTACTGTTATAAATAGTTGTAACTGTTTGAATATTATCAGGTACTATTCTAAATTTTAGATTTAATCTATCTTTTAAATAATACTTATTATTAGTAGTACATCTAGCTAGACATTCAGGATAACATTTATCTGATTCTCCAAGTAAACAATAATTCATATTAAGTACAGGAGTTTTACCATAAACTATTAATTCTTTTTGTAAATAGTTATAATTACATAAATCTAAAATAGTTTCTTTGTCAAGTTCTGGAGAAATAGTAAATGTACTTACACCTAATTTCTTTAATTCTAATACAGTATATTTATTAAAAACATTAAAAGTATAGTTAGAAATTAATTTATAATTTTTATCTAAATCATCAAATAAATTGTTTAATAACTTAATATTACAGATATTTGAAATAACAAACCCTTTAATATCAAATTTATTTGTTGTATTTTCAATATTTGAGTAAAGTAGATTTTTATAATTTCCTTTAACAATTGTTGGCATATAAATATATGTATCAAAATTACTACTAAGAGTTTTTAAAATATTTTCATATTTTCTATCTGTAAAATATTTTAAAGGAATATATAACTTGTCAGTTTTTTCTAATTTAGTATAATCATAATCTAAATGTAAAATATTTAGTAAAAGAGAAGTTTTTACTGCATATTTTTTAGGTGATTGGATTTTATCTTTAGCATAAGTTCTCATATCATCTAGTAATTTTTCATCTTTACTTTTAAATAAAAAGTCATCTAGATTAGGAGATTTTCTTGATATTTTATTTATAGCATATCTTTCTACTTCATTTAAAACAGTTCTTCTTAACTCATTTAATATACTTAGCTTTGGAAGAAATACATTATCATCTAAATCAACTGTAATTTTTTTAAATTCATAAGGTGTAGAAGTTGTTTTTGAGATTTGTGATATGACAATGTCTTTAGTTAAAGGTTTACTTTTAGCAAAATCACTTGGTGTAAAATCAGAAAGTACATTAACATATAAATCTTTATATAATTCTAAATCAGAAGCACTTGTTACTTTTATAGAAATCGGTTTTCCAAATTTAACAGTAATAGAAGCATTAAGTCCGATTTTTTTATGTTCTCCATGCATACTTTCTTTTGCTTCAGAAAATAACTCTTTTGATGTCATTTTATATATTTTAGCACCTAAAACTATATTTCCTTTCATTCTTCCAATTGTTACAGTTTGACCTGTTTTTGTTTCAGTAATATTTTTGTTACCATCCATTAATTCTGAAACAGTATACCCGAGCTTTTTCACCATCAATTGAGATAGTATCTCCAACTCCTAATTTTTCTCTTAATTTTAAAGTTACATATCCTTTGTTTTTTTGATAGTTTTGAACTTTTCCTAAATATAATCCCATATTATTTGGTTTTTCTTTAAATACAAGATTTTTATTTGGTTCATCATCTAAGTGTCCGAGGAGATGACATACCTCTATTAAATATTTGTATTAAATCTTTTCTGTCTTTTTTATCAACTACAAATTCTTTATTTGATAATGCCAAATCAATGTATTTTCTGTAAATTCTTGTAACTGTTGCAACATATTTAGAAGATTTCATTCTACCTTCAATTTTTAGACATTTTACACCAGATTTTATAAGTGAAGGTATAAAGTCTAAACCACATAAATCTTTTGTGCTTAAAAGATAGCCAGAATTGATTTTTTTATCATTTTCAAGTAATTCATATGGAAGCCTACAAGGTCCAGCACATTTTCCACGGTTTCCGAGAACGTCCACCAATCATGCTAGAAAATAGGCATTGGCCAGAATATGAAATACATAAAGCACCATGAATAAAACATTCAATTTCAATGTTTGTATTTTTACATATATAATCTATTTCATTACTTGAAAGCTCACGAGCAAGAACAACTCTTTTAAATCCCAAATCTTGAAGTTCTAAAGCACCATTTAGGTTATGTACAGTCATTTGAGTACTTCCGTGTATTGGTAAATCTGGAAAAGCTTTAATTAATTTCATTGCTAATCCTAAATCTTGTACAAGTATTGCATCAATTCCAAATTCATAAACTTTTTTGGCAAGTAAAAGAGCATCTGTAAATTCAGAATCTTTTATTAATGTATTTAATGTTAAATATGTTTTTACTCCACGAATTTTGGCATATCTAATTACATTTTGAAGGTCCTCTAAATTAAAATTATGTGCAAAAGCTCTTGCATTAAATAAATCAGAACCAAAATAAACACTGTCTGCTCCATTTTGAACAGCAGCTTTTAATGATTCAAAATCACCGGCAGGTGCAAGTAATTCAATCATTTTTTATCCCCCTTAAAGCAACATTTTTCGACAAATTTCTTACAAAAATATTTTATCATAAAACTAAAAAAAATAAAATAAAATTGAACTTTTTTAAAATCATTTATGATATAATTAACCAAGAAGGTGGTTTAATGGAAGGTCATGTACGAAGGAATAGATTAGAAGAAAATAGAAAAAAGGTGAAAATAAAACTTTTAAGTGTATTTATCTGCCTTTTTTTAGTTATGATTGTATTACAATTAACAAACCCAGAAGGAGATAATAAAGAGCAAGAAACAAGTGCTACAATAGAAGAAGATGAAAATGAAGAAAATCCAGAAACAGAAGAAACAAAAACTGAGGGAGAAGAAGTAGAAGTTGTAGTGGATATAGAACCATCAGAATCAGAAGAAGTAAAATCTTTGATAGAAACAATAAAACTAGAAAATTCATTAACTGTAGATAATTTTTCATTTTTCTATTATAATCTAAAAACAAAAGAATATTATTTAGATAATGGAGATAAATGGTTTACTGCAGCAAGTACAATCAAAGTTCCAATTGCAATGCTATATTATGATAAAGTAAATAATAAAGAAGTAACTTTTGACACAACATATCTATATAAGTCATCAGATTATGAAGAAGGAGATGGTATGACTGCATATACTTATGATGCAGGAGATAGTATTCCACTTTCATTTCTGTTAGAGCAAATGATAGAAAAAAGTGATAATACAGCAACAAATGTACTGACAAATGCTTTAGGTGGAAGAGCAAAATATATTGGAGATACTTTAAAATATGTTGATGAAAAAATAGGATTACAAGTACCAGAAAATTTTTATAACGAAAATATAACTTCTGCAAAATATGGGCTTGGAATTATGAACTATATATATAATCATCCAGAAGAATATGCAGGACTTATAGACCATATGAAAAAATCTTCTTATGGAAGTTATTTGAAAAAGTATATTACAGATTATGATGTAGCACATAAATATGGAAGTTATGAAGGAAATATTCACGATTATGGAATAGTTTATGGAAAAGAACCATATATAATAGGTGTATTTACAAAAAGTGTACCAGATGCAGAAGAATTAATTGCAAATATTAGCTTACAAGTTTTAAATTTAACATTGCAGGAAACAAATTGAATAAATTAATTGACTATGAAAAATGTGAATGATATAATTGTGGCATAAAAAGTTGAAAGGAGTTATTATGAATACAAAAAAGATAGGAAAAATAGGATTAACAGGATTATTAGCGATTTTTTTAATAGCAATATTTATGTTTTCTAATGTAGCACTAGCTGTAACAGCTACAAATCAAGTAGAAGAAACATCAACAAATTCAACAAATAATACTCAAGGAGAACAAAATACAGCTTCTAGTAATACAACAAGTGAAAATGAGAGTGGAAGTACAAACCAAACAATAACTCAAAATACAACAACTAATAGTGGGCAAGCAACAAAAACTCAAGAAACTGAGTCACAAAATCAAAGAACAGAAGTTACACAAACTAATACTCAAAGTAGTAATGCAAATTTAAGTAATTTAGGAATTAGACCAAATGATTTTACAGGTTTTACACCAAGTAAAACAGAATATGATGTTACAGTACCAGAAGATGTGGAAATTGTTGAAATTTATGCAACAGCACAAAGTAGTTCAGCTAGAATTTCAGGTACAGGAACAGAAGAATTAAATTATGGTTTAAATGAATTTACAATTACAGTAACAGCCCAAGATGGAACAACAAAAAACTATATACTAAATGTAACAAGAGGTGGAGAAGTAGAAAATACTGAAAATGTTCAAGAACAATATTCAGGAGATGGACTAGCAAGTTTAAATGTAGCAGGTTTAGAATTGTCACCTTCTTTTGATACAAATGTTTATGAATATTCTGTAAAATATATAGGAGAAGAAACAAGTTTAGATATTACAGCAGAAGCAACAGACCCATATTATACAGTTGAAATAACAGGAAATGAGGATTTACAAGAAGGAGAAAATTTAATTACAATTTTAGTATCAGATCCTGATGGAGAAAATGTTGCTACATATCAAGTAACTATAAATAAAAGTTTAGTAGATGAAGAAGCTTTAGCTAGAGAACAAGCCGAAAAAGATAGACAAAGAAATATAATAATAGGAGTTTTTGTTGCTGTTGTAGTTATTGCAATAATTATAATTGTAGTTGTAAAACGTAGAAGAAAAAACGAATTTGCCGGAGAATATACAGTTCCATATCAAGGTTTAAACAAAGACATAAGTGATTTAGATGATGATGTGAGAGATGAATATGATGAAGATGATTTACCAAAAAGTTTGAAAAATAATAATTTAAATGATGTAAATGAAGATGATGAGAAATATAAAAATAATATAGAAGATTTATATAAAAATCAAAATGGTGGAAAAACAATTGAAGAAGTAGAAGCAGAAAGCGAAACAAAAAAATCAAGAAAAATTCGTCGTAAAGGAAAAAGATATTTAGACTAATAGTAATATTAAAAATATTTTTAATATAATAAGAACCTGACCCGACATAGCAATCAAAGATTGCAGTCCTAGTACCTTAGGAACCTTGTTGTCTAAGAAAATAAAAGCAATTCTAGAGAAAAAATTCTCGAAGAATTGCTTTTTATCATAGTATAGAAGGGATTAGCAGCATCCGCCTCTACCACCACCGCAACAGCAGCATAATAATAAGATTAGGATAATAATCCAGCAGCAATCATCACCGAATCCGAATCCACCGCATCCTCTGTTCTCTGGCATAGTCTAGACCCCCTTCCTATTTTGCAAATATGTTTTTCTTTTGTTGTTTTCCTTTGTATAATACATAGTATGAAAATTAAAAAAATGTGTTACAAATTTGATGTGGCAATTTTTTATCTTTTTTTCATTTGTTCGCTTTTTTCTTTATAAAAACTGTGATAAAATTTAAAACTGTTAGAAGGGAAGAATAAGTATGTCTGGAAAAACAAAAATTGGGGAAATATTTAGTGATTATCAAACAAAATCAAACATAATGTACGCAACAGTAACAGCATTAAATGTAATAAAAAAGACAAATACATTAGAAGTGTCCATATATTTTGATGAATATATAGAAATAAAAGAAATCTGGTTTTTTGAAAAGTTTTTAAGAGAAAGATTTCAATTTAAAAGTGTTGATATAAAAATAAAATATCATGAAGGAGTAGAAAAAAAGGGAATAAAAGAAGAGTGGAAAAATATAATTGCATATATGGCACATAAATATCCACTAGCAAGACCAATGCTACTTCTTAAAAGTGATATAGAAGTAAATGGTACAGATATATTAATTAAAATGCACATAAAAGGAGCAGATTTTTTAAAAGCAAAAAAAGCAGACAAAGAACTTACAAAACTTTTAGAAAATATCTTTGGAGTTACATATAAAATAGAGATTGTAGAAGAAATTACAAAAGAAGATATTAATGCAATAAAAGAAAGGTTAAAAGCAGAAGAAAACAAAATAGTAGCTCATATTGAAGAAGAAAATAAAAAATATTTAGAAGAAGTATCTGTTTCAGAATATTCTGACCCAGATTACAAAATGCCAGAAGATATGGAAGGATACATTCCTGAAGAAGAAATAATGCAAGGTGAACAACAAGAAAATATCAATATAGAATATATTATGGGAAAACCATCAAAAGCAAAAGAAAAACATGTGACAATAAAAGATTTAAGTGCAGATTCGGGAAGAGTAACTTTAGAAGGAAGAGTTATAGATTCAAATGTGCGTGAGACTAAATCAGGAAAAGGAATGTTAATATTTGAAATATATGATGGAACAGGAAAAATAACAATAAAATCATTTGCAAAAGACCTAAAAGAAGGCCAAGAAATGATAGAAAAAATAAATAATGCTAAAGCTATAAAAGTAATTGGGAAAGCAGGTCTAGATACTTATCAAGGTGATGTAACAGTAATTGCAAATACAATAATTGAAACAGATAGCGATATTCCAGAAATGCCAGAAGAAGTAGAAGAAGATACACCACTAATTCTTGGAAATTCAATGAATATAACTGAAGATTTAGTGAAGATAGAGGATTTAGGTGTAGAAGATGGAAAAGTAGCCCTTCAAGGCGAAGTAATATATTCAGAAGATAGAACTTTAAAATCAGGAAAAACTTTATTTAGTTTTGACTTATATGATGGTACAAGTACAATTACGTGTAAAGCATTTTTAGAAAAAGATAAAGCAAAAAAAATAATGAAAAGAATTACTTCGGCAAAAGGTGTTAAAGTTTCTGGAACAGCTGGAATGGATAGTTTTGCAAATGAATTATCAGTTATGGTAAATACAATAGTAGAAACTGAAGGATTAAAAAAGACAGAAAGACAAGATAACGCAGAAGTAAAAAGAGTAGAGCTTCATATGCATACTCAAATGAGTCAAATGGATGCTATGACATCAGCAACAGACTTAATAAAAAGAGCAATGAAATGGGGAATGAAATCAATTGCAATAACAGACCATGGAGTAGTACAAGCCTTCCCAGAAGCACATAAACTTTTAGGATATGATAATCCAGATATGAAAATTCTTTATGGGGTTGAAGCATATTTAGCACCTGATAAAAATCCAGTGGTGGAAAATGCCAAAGGTCAAAGTTTAAAAGATACAACATATTGTGTATTAGACCTAGAAACAACAGGTTTTTCAGCTACAACAGAAAAAATAACTGAAGTTGGAATAATGAAATTAAAGAACGGAGAAGTAATAGATGAATTTTCATGTTTTGTAAATCCAGAAAAACATATTCCAGAGAGAGTAACAGAAGTTACAAATATTACTGATGAGATGGTAAAAGACGCAGAAACAATAGATAAAGTATTTCCAAAAATATTAGACTTTTTAGGAGACTCAGTAATAGTTGCACATAATGCAGGATTTGATGTTGGATTTTTAAAACAAAATGCTAAAAATTTAGGATATGAATTTGACTATACATATCTTGATACTTTAAGCTTGGCAAAAGATTTATTCCCAGAATACAAAAAATACAAATTAGGAAAAATTGCTGAAAATTTAGGGATAAAAGTAGAAGTAGCACATCGTGCCTTAGATGATGTTGATACAACAGTGAAAGTATTTAAAGTAATGTTAGATATGCTAGAAAAAAGAGGAGCAAAAAAGGTAAGTGACATAGACAAAGTAAGTCGTACAGAAGAAGCAAAAAAAGAAGAATACAAAAAATTAAAAACATATCATGCAATAATACTTGCTAAAAACTACATAGGACTAAGAAACTTATATAAACTTGTATCATATTCACATTTAGACTATTTCTATCGTAAACCAAGAATCTTAAAAAGCTTACTTGAAAAATATAGAGAAGGGTTAATAATACGGAAGTGCTTGTGAAGCAGGAGAACTATATCAAGCAATAGAACTTCGGAAAAACAGATGATGAAATAGAAGAAATTGCAGAGTTTTACGATTATCTTGAAATTCAACCAATCGGAAATAATAACTTTTTAATTAGAAATGAAGTTGTAAAAGATGAAGAAGGACTAAGAGATATAAATAGAAAAATAGTACAATTAGGAGAAAAACTAGGAAAATTAGTAGTTGCAACTTGTGATGTTCATTTTATGGATCCACAAGATGAAGTATATAGAAGAATCTTAGAAGCTGGACAAGGATATGGAGATGCAGATAATCAAGCACCATTATATTTAAGAACAACAGAAGAAATGCTTGAAGAATTTAGCTACTTAGGAGAAGAAAAAGCATATGAAGTAGTTGTAACAAATACAAATAAGATTTCAGATATGTGTGACAGAATAAGTCCAATATCTCCTGAAAAGTGTCCACCTCATATTCCAGGTTGTGAGCAAACAATTAAAGATATTGCATATAATAAAGCACATGAACTTTATGGAGATCCATTACCAGAAATAGTACAAACAAGACTTGATAAAGAGCTGGATTCAATTATAAAAAATGGATTCTCAGTTATGTATATAATTGCTCAGAAACTAGTGTGGAAATCAAATGAAGATGGATATATAGTAGGTTCCAGAGGTTCAGTTGGTTCATCATTTGTTGCAAACATGACAGGTATTACAGAGGTAAATTCGCTTCCACCACATTATAGATGCCCGAATTGTAAATATTCAGACTTTACAGATTATGGGTATAAAAATGGATTTGACTTACCAGATAAAAATTGTCCAAAATGTGGACATAGATTAGATAAAGACGGAATGGATATACCATTTGAAACATTCTTAGGGTTCAATGGAGATAAAGAGCCAGATATTGACTTAAACTTCTCAGGAGAATATCAAGCAAAAGCACATAAATATACAGAAGTAATTTTTGGAAAAGGAACAACATTTAAAGCAGGAACAATAGGAACAATTGCTGATAAAACAGCATATGGATATGTAAAAAAATATTTTGAAGAAAGAAATATACCAATAAATAGAGCAGAAACTCAAAGATTAGCAAAAGGATGTACAGGAATAAAAAGAACAACAGGACAACATCCAGGTCGGAATTATAGTCGTACCAAAAGGTAGAGAAATATATGAATTTTGTCCAGTACAACATCCAGCAGATGACCCTAATTCAGATATAATAACAACACATTTTGATTATCACTCAATAGACCAAAACTTACTTAAACTAGATATACTAGGGCATGACGACCCAACAGTAATTAGGATGCTTCAAGACATTACAGGAATAGACCCAACAAAAGTACCATTAGATGATAAAGATACAATGTCAATATTTAGTTCAACAAAAGCGCTTCGGAGTAACACCAGAACAAATTCACTCAGAAGTGGGAAGCTTTGGAATACCAGAGTTTGGAACAAAATTTGTAAGAGGAATGCTTGTTGATACTAAACCTACAACATTTGATGAATTAATTAGAATATCAGGATTATCACATGGTACAGATGTGTGGCTTGGAAATGCACAAAGCTTAATAGAACAAGGAACTGTAACACTTCAAGATGCAATATGTTGTCGTGATGATATAATGATATATTTAATAAAAATGGGATTAGAACCAAACCCAGCATTTAAAATAATGGAATCAGTTCGTAAAGGAAAAGTTGCAAAAGGAAAAGAACCTAAATGGGAAGAATATAAACAGATGATGAAAGAACATAATGTGCCAGATTGGTATATAAAATCATGTGAAAAAATAAAATATATGTTCCCAAAGGCACACGCAGCAGCTTATGTAACAAATGCATTTAGAATAGCATGGTTTAAAGTACATGAACCTTTAGCATATTATGCAGCCTTTTTCTCAATTAGAGCTGATGAATTTGATAGTGACTGTATGATATTTGGAAAAGAAAAAGTAAAAAATAAAATGAAAGAAATAGACTTACTTGGAAATAATGCAACAGTTAAAGATAAAAATATGTATTCAATACTAGAATTAGTTTTGGAAATGTATGAAAGAGGATTTGAATTTTTGCCAATGGATTTATATAAATCACACGCAACAAAATTCTTAGTTGAAGATGGTGCAATAAGACCACCACTAAATAGTATACCAGGACTTGGAACAGTTGCAGCAGAGGGAATAGCAAAAGCAAGAGAAGAAGGACACTTCATGTCAATAGATGACTTAAAAATTCGTTCAAAAGTAGGAAACTCAGTAACAGACTTACTTAAAAACTATGGATGTTTAAAAGGAATGAGTCAAAGTAATCAAATAAGTCTATTTGCTTAAGGGATTTTGGGGACGTACCTGAAATCCCACTTTTCAATATGGGCTTGAGTGACAGATTTAAATTTCCTTTTTTCGAATTTTTGTGAGACACAACTATTCTAAATTAAAAAAGTATGATATAATGCCTAAGAAGAAAAGCATTAATACTTTATGAAAGGAATGGAATAAAAAATGACAAGTTTTAACTTTAATGAAATATTTACAGTACAAAATATAATTATCTACTTTATTGTAATAAATCTAATAGGATTTTTTATAATGTGGTTAGATAAGAGAAAAGCAATAAAAGGAAGTTGGAGGATTCCTGAAAAAACATTATTTTTAATAACAGCACTAGGAGGAGGAATAGGAACAATAGCGGGAATGTACACATTTAGACATAAAACAAAAAAATTAGGATTTGTAATAGGTTTTCCATTTATTACAATACTTGAAATAATATTAATAATTTGGCTAATAATAAAATAGAGTAATAAAAATTTTTAAGGAGGGATTTTTATGAACTCTATTTTATTTTTTAATGGAGATATAATAACAATGGAAGAGGATAACAAAAATCCAGAAGCGGTATATGTAAATAATGGAAAAATAAAAAAGATTGGTAGTTTAGAAGAATTAAAGAAAAATATAGATAAAGAAACTATAATTTATGATTTAAAAGGAAAAACAGTGTATAAGATAGATAAAACTATATAAAGCTTGAAAATAGATGACTCTCAAGGTTTGTTAAAAAAATGGAAGAAAACAAAAAGAAGTACACATAAAAACTAACAAAAAAGATTTAAGAAAAAACTAAAAAAAGATATCAACACCCTATGTGAATAACTCGTAAACGCAAAATGGCTATTTAAAGTTATTCACAAAGTTATCCACAGTTTCCACAGGTGCAAAAATCGAAAAATGTCGATAAAGTAAAGTAACATAATCTTAAAAAGATAACATAAATTGTAATAAGTATGAAATAAATATGTAATAAAACTCAAGAAAAACAGTGAAAAATGTAGAAATATAGCAAATAATGAAGAAAAATAAGAGCTAAAAGTTATAGAATTGACATATGCTTGTAATAATATTTTGTCAAAAAATAGCGAAAGAAGTATGTGGATAATTGTGGAAAACTGTGTAAAAAGAAAAAATAACTGTGGATAACCTCATAAAAAGAAAAAAATCATATAATAAAATAGGGGGAATAATATGGAAAAAGAAATTGATGAAGAAAATTTAGAAGAATTTATAAAAACAGGAGTTACTATTATTGATGTAAGAAGCAAACAAGAATATGATGAAGGGCATATTGATGGAGCGATTTTAATTCCTGAATATGAGATAAAAGAAAAAATAGAAGAAATAGTAAAAAATAAAGAAGAAAAAATATTGGTTTATTGCAGTTCTGGGACAAGAAGTAAAATTGCCCAAGAGGAATTGATAAAAAAAGGATATAAAAATGTGTATAATTTAAAAGATGGTGTTTTCTACTATTGAGATTTTTTAATTGCTATGTTAAAATAAGCATAGCAAAAAGAGAAAAGCAGTAAATGGAGGAAATATGGATAGTAGACAAGAACACATTAGAAATTTTAGTATTATAGCTCATATAGACCATGGTAAATCAACTCTAGCAGATAGATTAATTGAAATGACAGGAGTATTATCTAAAAGAGAGATGGAAAGTCAAGTTTTAGATAATATGGACATAGAAAAAGAAAGAGGAATTACAATTAAATCTCAAGCTGTTAGAATGATTTACAAAGCAAAAGACGGAAAAGAATATGAGCTTAATTTAATAGACACCCCAGGACATGTAGATTTTAATTATGAAGTTTCAAGAAGTTTAGCAGCATGTGATGGAGCAATTTTAGTGGTTGATTCAAGCCAAGGTGTTGAAGCACAAACTTTAGCAAATGTCTATCTAGCAATTGATAACAACTTAGAAATACTTCCAGTTTTAAATAAAATAGATTTGCCAAATGCAAGAATTGATGAAGTAAAAAAAGAAATAGAAGATATAATAGGAATTCCAGCTATGGATGCACCTTGTATTTCAGCTAAAACTGGTTTAAATGTAGAAGAAGTATTAGAAAGAATAGTAACAGATTTACCTGCACCAAAAGGTGATGAAAATGCTAAAACAAAATGTTTAATATTTGACTCATATTATGATAATTATAAAGGTGCAGTAGCACATGTAAGAGTAATGGATGGAACAGTAAAAGTTGGAGACGAAATAAAACTTATGGCAACAAATAAAGTATTTACTGTATCAGAAGTAGGATATTTCGTGCCAGGAAACTATATGCCGGGAAAAGAACTAAAAGCAGGAGAAGTAGGATATATTTCAGCTAGCATAAAATCTCTTCAAGATATACATGTTGGTGATACAATAACATTAAATAATGATCCAGCAGATGAACCTTTAAAAGGATATAAAAAAGTAACTCCAATGGTATATTGTGGACTATATCCAGTTGATGGTAGTCAATATGAAGAGTTAAAAGAAGCATTAGAGAAATTACAATTAAATGATGCAGCATTAGAATTTGAACAAGAAACTTCTCAAGCTTTGGGATTTGGTTTTAGATGTGGATTTTTAGGATTATTACATTTGGAAATAATTGAAGAAAGATTAGATAGAGAATTTGACTTAGGATTAATTACAACAGCTCCATCTGTTATATATAAAGTACATAAAACAGATGGGGAAATAATAGAACTATATAATCCAGAAGACTTACCAACACCTCAAGAAATATCATATATTGAAGAACCTTATGTTACAGCAAATATATTAACACCAAAAGATTATGTGGGAAACATAATGGAACTTTGTCAAAGGAGAAGAGGAATATATATTGATATGAAATATCTAGATGAAAATAGAGTAACATTAATATATGAAATGCCTCTAAATGAAATAATATATGACTTTTTTGATAACTTAAAATCAAAGACAAAAGGATATGCTTCACTTGATTATGAATTTAAAGAATATAGAAGGTCTGACTTAGTAAAATTAGATATTTATATAAATGGAGAGCCTGTTGATGCATTAAGCTTTATAGTTCATAAAGATAGCGCATATGACAGAGGAAAGAAAATGGTAGAAAAGCTAAAAACAGTAATTCCAAGAAAATTATTTAAAATACCAATCCAAGCAGCTGTAGGAGGAAAAATAATTGCAAGAGAAACAATATCAGCATTAAGAAAAGACGTTTTAGCCAAATGTTATGGAGGAGATATTACAAGAAAGAAAAAGTTACTTGAAAAACAAAAAAGAGGTAAAAAGAAAATGCGTGAGATCGGAAATGTAGAAATACCACAAGAAGCATTTTTATCAGTTCTAAAATTAGATGATGATTAAGAAAACAATGTAAATATTAAAAAGCAAAGGATTGAATTAAAATGAGCAAAAAAAATAATACAAAAATAGAAAAAGAAAAAAATAATTTTGATGACCAAGTAGAAGGAAGAAATTCAGTTTTAGAATTATTAGAAAGTGGAAAAGATGTAAACAAAATATTTGTAACACGAGGAGAAAAGCATGGCTCAGTAAATAAAATACTTTCAATAGCTAAAGCAAGAAAAATAGTTGTAGTGGAAAAAGATAAAAAACAAATGGATAATATGGCAACTATTCAAAATTATCAAGGAGTAATAGCAATAGTTCCTCCTTTTGAGTATTGTGAAATAGAAGATATTTTAGATAAGGCAAAAGAAAAAGGAGAAGAGCCATTTGTATTAATATTAGATGGTATAGAAGATCCACATAATTTAGGTTCAATAATTAGAACAGCAGAAACAGCAGGAGTACATGGAGTAATTATTCCCAAAAGAAGAGCAGTAGGAGTAAATAGTACTGTTGCAAAAGTATCTAGCCGGAGCAGTAGAACATATGTTGGTTGCAAGAGTAACTAATATAACAGATGCAATAGAAAAGTTAAAAAAAGAAGGACTTTGGATATGTGGTACAGATATTAATACTGATAAATATTATTATGAACAAGATTTAACAGGACCACTTGGAATAGTAATTGGAAATGAAGGAAGCGGAATGAGTATGAAAGTAACAAAAGCTTGTGATTTTCTAGTTAAAATTCCGATGAAAGGAAAGGTTACTTCATTAAATGCATCAGTATCTACAGGGATTGTTATATATGAAGCAGTAAAACAAAGATGTTTAAAAACAAAAGATTAAGGAAGGAGTAAAAGTAAAATGATGACTAGAAAGAAAAGAAGAACAATCTTAGTATTAATAATATTAGTTGTTATTTTAATAATCGCAGGAATTTTTACATTACTATATTTAAGAACAGATTTGTTAAAATCAAATAAAACATTATTTGTAAAATATATTGGACAAACTACAAGTCATTTGCAAGGTTATATAAATAAAGTTTCTGAAAGTGACTATAAAAGTAGATTAGAACAAAGTAAATATACAACAGATACAAATATTGAAATTAATTATTCTGATGGAGAATTAACAGAAGAAGAAGCTTCTCAAAATCCAATCAATAATTTGCAAATAAATATAACTGGAAATGTAGATAAGATTAGTAACTATAGATACAATGATATAAAGCTAAATCAAAATGACGAAGAAGTGGCTGAGTTAGAATACATAAAAAATGGGTCTACATATGGTATAAGATTTGCTGATTTATTCAGACAATATTTATTAGTGGATGATAATAATTTAGCAGATTTACTTGAAAAATTAGGATATAATTCAGAAGAATCAGGAAATATTTCTAATTCATTAGAGTTAGAAAACTCTATTTCTAATGTTTTACAAATAACCGAAGAAGAGATAGGAACATTAGAAGAAAAATATTTTGCTCAAATGTTTGAAAATATAGACGGTTCAAATTATCAAAAACAATCAAATCAAGTAATAGAAATAGATGGAAATAATTATACAACAAATGCATATACATTAACACTTACAAAAGAGCAAATGTATGATTTTTATTTAGAAATTTTAAATGAGATGAAAGAAGATGAAATTATCTTATCTAAGATAGAAAATTTAGACGCAGTGCTAAATACTTATTATGTAGCATTAGGGCAAGATAAAGATTATACTTTGGTTGATAGATATACAAGTTTTATAGATGAGAAAATACAAGAAATAAGTGGAAACAGAATAGGACAAGATGCAAGAACAATTACAGTTTATGAAACAGATGGGATAACAGTAAGAGTAGAAGCAGGTTTAGGTGATTATCAAATAACTTTTGATATGTTACCAGAAGTATATGCAAGATTTTACTTAAAAGGGCCTAGCATAGAAGAAGATATCAGTCTAATAATTCAAAATACGATAGTTACATTTACAGCACAAACAAATAATAATAATGAAACAAAAAATTTACAAATAGTTAGAAATAGAACTGTAAATGGGGATAATTGCAATGATAAATATGATATAACATATGCAGTTGGAACAAATGAGTTAAAAACTAATATTACAAATGATATAAATATAGTATCCGAATTTGATGAACAAGTATCATTAAATCAAGAAAATAGTATAGTATTAAGTGATTTAGAACAAGAACAACTAAATAACTTATTAGAAACAGTAAGGACAAATTTAGATACTAGAGCAACTGAAATAGAACAAACAATCAATATAGATGAAATAAGAAGTGTGTTAGTAGATTTAGATATATTAAAACAGATTCAAACACTTGAAAGTACTGGAGTAACAGAAACAGAACGAACAAGATATAATTCACAATTTGAAATATATAGAGGAACAGATTTAGAAGCAGAAAGAGTACAGCGTTTAGTAGATAATATGGAAGAATTTTTTAGTTCAATAGAAATAACAGATAATAATGTATTTAAAATAAAACTAGATTCAAATTCATATGATGAAAATGTAAAAACTACATTAGATAATTTCTTAGAAGAAAGTAGAAACGTAACATATAATGTGGATGTTGAATATAATTCTGAAACAGGACTTGCAGAATATTTTGTAATTACTGTATTAGGTAGATAGTAAAAAATAAAAGTATCAAATTAAAATGTTGATACTTTATTATTATTATTATAAGAAAGAAAGTGGAAAAAAAGACATAAAAACAAAGAAAAAAACAGCTTGGAAAAAATTTCTTAAAAAATTTTAAAATTTTTTTAAAAAAAGTGTTGACAAAACTAAATGACGAATGTATAATAATAATCGTCCGCACGAGAGGACAAAAAAAGTACATTGAAAAGTAAACAATAAAATCCTTTAGAGAAAAAACCAAAGCGGAAAGTTTTATGAAAATAAAACAAGTACGAAAAAGAAATTTTTAAAAGTTTTTTAGAAATAAAAAAGGAAGAAGTTTAAAAGAGCTTGAAAAAAACTTTTTTGAAAAAGATTTATATAAATCAATCTTTAGATTGAAAAAATATAGATACAATAACAAGAGAGTTTGATCCTGGCTCAGGATAAACGCTGGCGGCGCACATAAGACATGC
>OCPV01000805.1_pt1 | contig 20539 bp, 29 predicted proteins | sample 1538511 | NCBI WGS metagenome assembly OCPV01 (sample SAMN04571704, study PRJEB22368) | human gut metagenome | biome: human gut; material: stool | host: Homo sapiens | place: Luxembourg | collected 2012-08-30 | reverse complement strand
TTGGAGCTTAAAAATATTGAAATCTAGGGAATTCCCCAGTCAAAAAAACTCATACATTTTCTATCTACTTATAGAAAAAATATAAAAGTTATGATATAATTTGAAAAACTAAGAAGGAGAAAGAGATGCCAAAATTTTTCGTAAAAAATAATCAGATAGAAAAAGATTTAATAAAAATAGAAGGACAAGACGTAAAACATATAAAAAATGTTCTAAGACAAAAAGTAGGAGAAGAAATAATAATTTGTAATAGTAGTGAGCAAAAAAATTACTTATGTGAAATAGAAGAAATAAACAAAGAATATATAAAATGTAAAATAAAAAAAGAATTAGAAGAATTTAAATCTAATGTTAAAGTAACAATAATGCAAGGACTTCCAAAAGCAGACAAAATGGAACTCATAATACAAAAATCAGTTGAACTTCGGAGTATATGATATAACACCAGTAGAAATGGAAAGATGTGTTGTAAAATATGAAGAAAAAGATAAAATGAAAAAAATAAATAGATGGCAAAAAATTTCTGAAGTTGCTGCAAAACAATGTGATAGAGATTTTATACCTAAAATAAATAATATAACAAGTTTAAAAAACGTTTGTAATTTATTGCATGAATATGATATAGTAATATTAGCTTATGAAAAAGAACAAAAAACAACGTTAAAAGAAGTATTAAGAAGCATAAAAGAGAAATATCAAGAGGAAGTAAAAATAGCAGTCATAATAGGACCAGAAGGTGGAATTGATACAAAAGAAGTAGAAATGATAAATAAAAATAATAATGTAAGAACTGTAACTCTTGGAAAAAGAATATTAAGAACAGAAACAGTAGCTTTAAGTGTTTTAAGTAATATAATGTATGAATTGGAAAACTAGGAGGATTAAATGGAAAAGGAAAATCAAATTTCTATACAAGAAGAAAAGCATAAGAAAAATAAAAAATTGCCAAAAGAGGTCTCACAGGCAATTTTAAAAAAGATAGTATATAACATATTAAAAGCAATAGGAATAATTATATATTTTGCTATATTAAATTTGGCATATATTAGAATGAATCAAGAAAGATTAATTGGAGATATTCAAATATTTTCAGGAACTTTTTTAGTATTAGGAATAGTGTTTTTAGAAAGTGCGTATAAAAAAGAAAGTGGCGAAAAGGCCATAACAGCGATAGAATTTATTGTTTTATCATTACATAGTTTATCAATCATGCATGTGATTTCAATGTATGAATATGATTTTAGATATTATCTACTTACTTCATCATACATATTTGCAATATATTATGTGTTAAAAGCTATAATAATTTATACAAAAGAAAGAAGAGCATATTTAAAAAGTTTAAGTGATATATCAGAAATTGTAAAAAAAGATGAACCGATAAAAAAAGAAGCTAAAAAGAGAAAAAAACAGCAAGAAGAGGACGAAAGCAAAAGAGAAGAAAAAAGTGAAGTAAAAGTAGAAAATAAAAAAGAGGATAAAACAAAACAAAAGCCAAAATCAAAAACGAAAAGAGTAGTAAAAAAGACAGAAAACAAAGAAAAAGTAGAAGAAACAGAAAATGCTAAAAAATCAAGCAAAAACAAAAAGGCAAAACCTGTAAAAAAAGTGAAGGATGAAAAATCTAAAACAAAGAAGAAAACAAAAAAAGAGGTAAGTAAAGATGATTAAAAGTATGACAGGGTATGGAAAAGCTTCATTTTCAAAAGAACAAAGAGATTATCAAATAGAAATAAAAAGTGTAAATCATAGATATTTAGATATTTCAGTAAAATTACCAAAAATATTAAGTTATGTAGAAGAACCGATTAAAAAAGAAATTTCTTCAAAGGTAAAAAGAGGAAAAATAGATGTTTTTGTAACATTTGATAATAACTCTGCAGAAGGTAGACAAATTGAAATTAATGAAGAACTTGCCCAAATATATATAGATGAATTAAAAAAATTAGCTGAAAAAGAAAATATTTTATCAAATATAGAAGTTACAGAAATTACAAAATATCCAGATGTGCTAAATATAAAAAACACACAAGATGATGAGAAAATAACAACGGAAGTCGTTGAAACAGTAAGAGAAGCAATAAGTTCTTTGATGAAAATGAAACAAGTAGAAGGTAGGAAAATTGCAGAAGATTTATTGAAAAGAATAAATAAAATAAAAGAAAAAATAGAAGAAATATCAAGCCTTTCTACTGGACTTATTGACGAATATGTAGTAAAATTAGAAGGAAGAATTAAAGAATTATTAAAAGAACAAGAAATTGACAAAGCAAGGCTTGCACAAGAAGTAGTTATTTATGCTGATAAATGTTCTGTAGAAGAAGAGGCTACAAGATTAAAAAGCCACATTGCACAATTTGAAGAGATGTTAAAATCTGATGAAGCGGTAGGAAAAAAATTGGATTTTATAATTCAAGAAATGAACAGAGAAACAAATACAATAGGTTCAAAAGCAAATAATTTGGAGATTACTAATAGAGTAATTGATTTAAAAACAGAAATAGAAAACATAAGAGAACAAGTACAAAATATAGAATAGAAAGGACTTGGGAAAATGCAATTAATAAATATTGGATTTGGAAATATAGTATCAGCAGATAGAATAATAGCTATTGTAAGTCCAGAATCAGCACCTATAAAAAGATTAATACAAGAAGCAAAAGATAACAATATAGCAATAGATGCAACATATGGAAGAAGAACCAGAGCTGCATTAATTATGGATTCAGGCCATGTTATTTTATCAGCAATCCAACCAGAAACAGTTGGAGGAAGAATTGATAAAACAATTTCTCAAGAAGAACTAAATGGAAAACAAATGACAGAAAAAAATTAATATATGAAAGGAAAGTGTGAAATAATGATAGTAAAACCAACAGTTACAGAATTATTAAAAAGAGCTGCAAACAGATATGAACTTGTAATTGCAACAGCAAGAAGAGCAAGACAAATTGCAGCAGGAGCTGAACCAAAGACAAATGTGAAGGAAGAATCACCAGTAACACTTGCTGCAAATGAAATTGCAGAAGGAAAAGTCTCAATAGAAGAAGAAAATGAAAATAATGAAGAAGAAAATAAAGAATAGTAAAACAAAGACAAAAAGCTTAATTGCAGAAGGGAAGGTAAAAAATATATGTTAGTAATATTATCTGGAGTAGCAGGAGCAGGAAAAGACACAATCAAAAAAGAATTAATAAAAAGAATGGAAAATGTAATTTCTCTTCCATCATATACATCAAGACCAATAAGAAATGGCGATGTAGAAGGAGAGACGTATAATTTTGTATCAAAAGAAAAATTTGAAGAAATGATAAAAAATGGTGAATTTTATGAATATGATATACATCATAATAACTATTATGGAACTTCCAGAAAATTACTAAATGAAAAAATAAAAAGTGGAAAGATAATAGTAAAAGATATTGATGTGAATGGAACAGAACATTTGCAAGACTTATTAAAAGCTGACACAAAAGTGATAACTATTTTCTTAAGAGTACCTAAAGAAGAATTGGAAAAGAGACTAAAAGAAAGAATAGACCAATTAAGCCCAGCTGAAATACGTTTAAGACTAAGTAGATTTGAATATGAAGAATCAAAGATTAATTTATATGATTATGTAATAAAAAATAACAATTTAGAGAAAACTGTAAATATTGTTATGGCTATAATTGAAAATGAATTGAAATTACTTAAATAAAAAAGCCTTAATGAACTTATGTGGTTAGCAAATGTTCATTAAGGTTTTTTAGCAGGATAAAGACATGAAAAAATTTTTCTAATGTCTATATCCATTGAATTATCTAGCTTTAGAGATGGTTGATGTATCAAAATTACGTAGTATTTTGAATATCTCAACCGTCTCTTTTTCTACATTTCTTGAAATACTTTTCCTTATTCTCTTCAAACTTCTATTTTGTATTTTTTTTACTTCATTTAATATCGTTAAACAAAATTTCTTTATAATTTGTAAATTATATAATGCTTTTTTATTCATTGTTGTATTATCATCACACTTAAAGGTAAAGTCCATATGCCAATGCAATTTATTTTCCACATTCCAATGTGTTCTTATCGCATATGAAAATACATTTATATTTAATAACAAACTTGATATGTAATAGCGTTTTTCTTCAACCTTTGTTCCATCTGATTTTTCAATAGTTTTCTTTACTAGCCCAAAACTTTTAAGTCCATCCCATAATTCTTTTTCTTCATACCAATTTACTTTTTCTGTTTGATAATATTCATATGTTATTACTGCTTCATGATTTTTCTCCCTTGTTAATTGATATCCTCCTTCATATCCTGACTCTATTATCATTAGTCTATCTTCATCAAAGTAATCTTCTACATCTTTGTAAAAATTTGGTTGATTTGCTTTTAAGGCAACACAATAATCTCCTCCTTTGGCTCTTACTGCTTTTACATTCTCTTTTTGTGTATTTAATGCATCCCATGTACATATTACATTTTTTAAATTTAATCTTTTTATTACTTCTGGTATTGCTGTTATTTCGTTTGTTTTTTCTTCTATCATTTCTTGTTCTATACACATTTGTAATTTATCAGAATATACATTTAAGACATTTAGTGGCTTTGTTTCTTCTACAATATATCCTTTTTTTCTTGAACTTCCAGTATCAACCTTTCCATCAAATGATAATATATCTTTAAAAAATTTATTGTCCATAAATTGGATACTTTTTACGAAATCTACAAATATTTTATTTAACTCTTGACAATCTATTAAACTTATGACTCTTTCATATGTTTTAGCTGATGGGATTCCTCCTGTTAATTTTAAAAACTTCTTTAAAAAGTCTTTTTGTTCTTTTGCATAATCTTCTATTTCTTCCCATTCATTACAGTCTGCTAAAACTGCTAATATAACAACCACAACGATATCCCATATTTTATATACTACTTTTCCTTTTTGTCTTTCATCTCTTAACATCTTTGATTTTTCCTTTAACTCTTTTAATTTTGATATTTCTATTTCTTTAATTTCCATTTTTTCTTTTGCTCCATTTCAAAGATATTATATCGTAATTTTTATTTATTTGGAACAGGTTTTTATTGATTTTTATATCATTTTAGTACTTTGAAAATTTTTTTCATGTCTTTATCCTGGTTTTTTAGTATAAATTCTTGTAAAAATAAAAAAACTTTAGTATATTAATAAAGAATAAGAATTAAGAGGAGAAAAAATGATAGCAGAAGTAATAATAAATAGAACAGCAAAAAAATTAAATAGAACTTTTGACTATAGTATTCCAAAAGAATTAGAAGACCTTGTTTTGGTAGGAAGTAGGGTCTTAGTTCCATTTGGTAAAGGAGAAAAGCAAGAAGAAGCATTTGTTGTAGGTATAAAAGAAAAAACAGAGTATGAAGTTAAAGAAATAATAAGATTAGAAGATAATATATCAGATAAACAAATAGAACTTGCAAAATGGATGGCAAAAAGATATTTTTGTAATGTTTCAGATTGTATAAAATTAATGCTAACACCAGGGACAAGGACAAAGGAAAATAAAGTAAAAGAAAAACTAATTTATGGAGTATATTTAAAAAAAGAATTAGATGAAATAGAATTTGATATAGAAATAGGAAAAATAAAATCAGAAAAACAAAAAAGAGTATTAAAATTTATAGAATCAAATGAAGGAGCAATAGTTCCAGAAATAGAAATGTTTACAGATTGTTCAAGAGGAATTGTAAATACATTAGTTAAAAATGGATATTTAGAATTGGTAGAAAAGAAAATAGATAGAAATCCATTAAACAACAAAAATGTTGAGAAAAGCATAGATTTAAAATTAACTTCTGAACAAGAAGAAGCATTTGAAAAAGTAGAAAAAGCAATAGATGATAAAAAATATGAGAAATTTTTGCTATATGGTGTAACAGGTTCTCGGAAAAACAGAAATATATTTACAATTAATTAAAAAAGTAATAGAAACTAAACAAACAGCAATTGTACTTGTTCCAGAAATTTCACTTACACCCCAAATGTTAGATAGATTTATTTCAAGATTTGGAAAAGAAAAAATTGCAGTACTACATAGTAAATTGTCAATTGGTGAAAGACATGACGAATGGAATAGAATAAAAAATGGAGAAGCAAAAATTGTAATTGGAGCAAGGTCAGCTATATTTGCACCTGCAGAAAATTTAGGGATAATAATAATTGATGAAGAGCATGACAGTTCATATAAATCTGAATCAAACCCTAAATATGATGCAAAACAAGTAGCTTCGTATATTGCAAAACAAAATAATATACCATTAGTTTTAGGAAGTGCTACACCTGATTTAATTACATACTATAAAGCAAAGGAAGGAAAAATAACTTTACTAAAACTTACCAAAAGGGCTAACAATTCTTTACTTCCCAATGTTGAAATTATAGACTTAAAAGATGAACTTGCAAATGGAAATAGGTCAATGCTTAGTAGAAGCCTATATTCTAGCATAGAAGAAAATTTAAAGAAAAAACAACAAACAATATTATTTTTAAATAGAAGAGGTTATTCAACATTTATAATGTGTAGAAATTGTGGTTATACAGTAAAATGCAAAAATTGTAATATCAGCCTCACATATCATAGCTACGAGAAAAAGCTGAAATGCCACTATTGTGGATATGAACAAGATTTAGTGACTATTTGTCCAGAATGCCATAGCGATAAAATTAGATATTTTGGAACAGGAACACAGAAATTAGAACAAGAAATATTAAAAGAATTTCCAAATGCAAAAACAATTAGAATGGATATAGATACAGTGACAAAGAAAAATTCACATGAAGAAATCCTAAAAAAGTTCAAGGAAGAAAATATAGATATTTTAATTGGAACACAAATGGTAGTGAAAGGACATCATTTTCCAAATGTTACTTTAGTTGGAGTAATTGCAGCAGATAGTTCTTTAAATATAGATGATTATAGGGCAAATGAAAGAACATTCCAGATTTTAACACAAGTAGCACGGAAGAGCAGGAAGAGGAAGTTTGCCAGGAAATGTAATAATTCAAAGCTATAATCCTGATAATTTTAGTATTGTATGTTCTAAAAAGCAAGATTATGATATGTTTTATGAAACAGAAATTGAACTAAGAAGGCAGTTGAAATATCCGCCATTTTGCGATATAATATTAATCGGATTAACAAGTACAAACTTAAAAGAAATAGAAGAAGAAAGTAATAAAATATATGAATTCTTAAAAAGTAATTTAAATAAAGAAGAATTTAATGTATTAAGACCAATGCCTGCACCAATAGATAAAATTCAAAATAGATACAGATGGAGAATAATTATAAAAGGTAATATGACAAGCAAGGCAAATGAAGTCTTAAATAAAGCTTTAAAAGAATTTTATAAACAAAATAAAAAGCAAACTAGAGTTGTAATTGATGTAAATCCAAATAATATGAGTTAAAATATTTGTAGAAAAGAGGAATATATATGGCAATTAGAAAATTAAGATATGAAGGAGACGAAATATTATCAAAAAAATCTAGAGAAGTCGAGAAAATTGATGAAAAACTTCAAATTTTAATAGATGATATGATAGAAACAATGCATAAATACAATGGAGTAGGACTTGCTGCTGTTCAAGTAGGAATTTTAAAAAGAGTAATTGTAATAGACATAGATGATGGAAAAGGCCCAATTGTCTTAATAAATCCAGTAATATTAGAAACAAAAGGTTTAAGAGAAGTTGAAGAAGGTTGTTTAAGTTTTCCTAATAAATTTGCAAAAGTAGTAAGACCAGAAGAAGTTGTAGCTGAATATACAAATAGAGAAGGAAAAAGAGTTAAAGTTAAAGCAAAAGAACTATTAGCACAAGCAATTTGCCACGAAGTTGACCATTTAGAAGGAGAAGTATTTGTAGATAAAATGGTACCAGGAACTTTAGAATATGTAGAGCAAGAACAAGAAAATTAATATAAAGGGGAATAAAAATGGATATTGTATTTATGGGAACTCCAGACTTTGCAAGAGCAAGTTTAGAGAAATTATTTGATGAAGGTCATAATATATTAGGTGTTTTTACAAATGAAGATAAACCAAAAGGTAGAGGAATGAAGCTTACAATAAGTCCAGTCAAAGAATTTGCTATATCAAAAGATATTCCTGTATATCAACCAAAAACTTTAAAGAAAAATACTGAAATGATAGAGACTATAAAAATGTTAAAACCAGATGTTATATGTGTAGTAGCTTATGGAAAAATACTTCCAAAAGAGATTTTAGAAATACCTAAATATGGTTGTATTAATGTACATGGTTCACTTCTTCCAAAATATAGAGGAGCAGCACCTATCCAATGGGCAGTAATAAATGGAGAAAAAACAACAGGTGTTACAACAATGTATATGAATGAAGGTATGGATACAGGTGATATGATTTTAAAACAAGAGGTAGAAATTGGAGAAGATGAAACAACAGGAGAACTTTGGGAAAGACTAGAGAAAATCGGAGCAGAGCTATTAGTAAAAACATTAAGAGAAATAGAACTAGGAATTGCTCCAAGAATGAAACAAGGAAATGATTTTACTCTTGCTCCAATGTTAGATAAAAAAATGTCTAAAATTGAATGGAATAATAAAACAGCAAAAGAAATAAAAGACTTAGTAAGAGGATTAAATCCAATAATGGGGGCATATACATTTTTTAAAGGTAAAAAAATAAAATTTTGGAGAGTTAACATTGCAAAAGAAGATGAAATAACAGTAGAAAATTTAGACTTTTTAGGAAATGGAGTAGTTCTTTTATCAAATCCAAAAGATGGGCTATATATAAAAGCAAAAGAAGGAATTATAAAGGTTTTAGAAATACAAGGAGAAAATGGAAAGAAAATGCCTATATCAGACTTTTTAAGAGGCAATCAAATTCCTGAATTTGAGGTATTTGAATAAAAATTTTAATTGACATATTTAATGTTACATGATATAATTTAAAACCGAAAGAATGAAAATGAAATTTAGGGAGGAATAAAAATGAAAAGAATATTAACAATAGAAACTCGTAATTTAGAAAAAAGTGCAAAAGTTGGAGGATGTGGAGAATGTCAAACATCTTGCCAATCAGCTTGTAAAACATCTTGTGGTGTTGCAAACCAAAAATGTGAGAATGCAAACAAATAATTATAATAATAAAAAGTATGTAATTGCCGAAACCAAAGATATTTGGACGGCAATTTGTTTTGAAAGAGGAGAAAAAAATGATACATCAATATAAATTAAATGGAGTAAATATTGTACTAGATACATATAGTGGGTCAGTTCATGTAGTAGATGATTTAAGTTATGATATAATAGAAAACTATGAAAACAAGGAAAAAGAAGAAATTACAAATAAGATGCTTGAAAAATATAAAAATGAGGGAATTACTAAAAAAGATATAGACGAAACTTTCTCAGAAATAGAAAATTTAATAAAACAAGGTAAGCTATTTTCTAAAGATATTTTTGAAGGAAAAAATTTGGATTTAAAGAAAAGAGATAATGTAATAAAAGCATTATGCCTTCATGTAGCACATACTTGTAACTTGAATTGTGAATATTGTTTTGCAGGACAAGGCAAATATCATGGTGAAGATGCAATAATGAGCTTTGAAACTGAAAAAAAAGCTTTAGATTTTTTAGTTGAAAATTCAGGAAATAGAAAAAATCTAGAAGTTGACTTTTTTGGTGGAGAACCATTAGTTAATTTTGAGGTTGTAAAACAATTAGTTTCTTATGCAAGAAGTATAGAAAAAGAAAAAAATAAAAATTTCAGATTTACTTTAACAACAAATGGTGTTTTATTAGATGATGATGCAATTGACTTTTTAAATAAAGAAATGAATAATGTTGTTTTAAGTTTAGATGGAAGAAAAGAAGTAAATGATGCTAAAAGAAAGACTATCAATGGAAAAGGAAGTTATGATATAATTGTTCCTAAATTTCAAAACTTTGTTAAAAAAAGAGGAGACAAAGAATACTATATGAGGGGAACTTTTACACATAACAACTTAGACTTTACAAATGATATTTTTCATATGGCAGATTTAGGATTCACAGAATTATCAATGGAACCAGTTGTATCAAAACCAGATACAGATTATAGTTTAAAAGAAGAAGATTTAGATACAATTTATGAACAATATGAAATCTTAGCAAAAGAAATGATAAAAAGAAAAAAAGAAGGAAGGCCATTTACATTTTATCATTATATGATTGATTTATCAGGAGGACCATGTATATATAAAAGAATAACAGGTTGTGGTTCTGGAACTGAATATTTAGCAGTAACTCCAAATGGTGATTTTTATCCATGTCATCAATTTGTTGGAGATAAAAATTTCTTAATGGGAAATGTGGATGAAGGCATCACAAATACGAAATTAAGAGATGAATTTAAATTATGTAATGTATATTCTAGAAAAGAATGTAAAGATTGTTGGGCAAAACTATATTGTAGCGGAGGGTGCGCAGCAAATAGTTTTCATACAACAGGAAGTATAAATGGAGTATATGAATATGGATGTAAATTATTTAAAAAAAGGATAGAATGTGCAATTATGATAAAAGTTGTAGAAGCAATGGAAGGATTAGATAATTAAATATGGATAGTTTATATGAACTTTTAAAAAAATATAGTAGTAAAAATGTTATTCCAATGCATATGCCAGGACATAAAAGAAATACTGAACTTTTAGGAAAAGCATTGCCATATGATATAGATATAACAGAAATAAATGGATTTGATGATTTACACAATCCTAAAGGAATAATAAAAAATATAGAAGAAAAAGCAAAAAAACTTTTTAATAGTAAAAAAAGCTATATTTTAGTAAATGGAACTACTTGTCGGAATACTTGCAGGAATTACAGCAATGACAAATAAAAATGACAAAATATTAATTGCAAGAAATTCACATAAATCTGTATATAATGCAGTAGAGATAAACTCTTTAGTACCAATATATTTGTATCCTAAGCAAGATGAATATGGAATAAATAAAGAAATTGAGCCAAAGGATGTAAAAGAAAAATTAGAAAATAATAAAGATATAAAATTATTAGTAATAACTTCTCCAACTTATGAAGGAGTTATTAGTAATATAAAAGAAATTGTAGAAATAGCCCATTCATATAATGTACCAGTTTTAGTAGATGAAGCACATGGAGCACATCTGAATTTTGATAGAAAACTAAAAGAATTTGAAGCATTAAAAGGAGGAGCAGACATTGTAGTGCAAAGTCTCCATAAAACACTTCCATCACTTACTCAAACAGCACTACTGCATATACAAGGAAATATGGTACAAGAAAATGAGATATATAATGCTCTTTCCATTTTTGAAACAAGTAGTCCATCATATATTTTAATGGCTTCAATTGATAATTGTTTAAATATATTAGAAAAAGATAGAGAAAAGTTATTTAAAGCCTATAACGAAAATTTAGAAAAATTTTACGAAAAAACAAAAAATCTAGAAAAATTAAAAATCTTAGGACAAGTTATTACAAAAAATGATATACAAGATATGGGAAAAATTGTAGTTATTACTAAAAATACAAATATAAATGGAAAAAAATTAGCTGAAACTTTAAGAGAAAAATATAAAATAGAAGTTGAAATGGCATATACTGATTATATAATTGCAATGACAAGTATATGTGATAAAAAAGAAAATTTTGAAAAGTTTGCAGATGCTTTAATTAAAATAGATAAAGAAGTACAAAAAATAGAAGAAAAAGAAATAAAATCACAAGAGTTTTATATAATTCCCAAAAAGGAAATGGAAATTTACGAGACTAAAAAAAGCAAAAATAAAATAAAAACAACATATAAAAAAGCAGAAGGTAAAATATCAAATGAATATATATTTGTTTATCCACCAGGAATTCCATATATAACACCTGGAGAGGTTATAGATAAAAATGTAATAAGTAAAATAGAAGAATTTATGAAAAATGGGATAGAGATAAGAACAACATCAAATTCTTTCCCAGAAATAGAAATTATAGAAAATGACTAGTTATATGATAAAATTTTATTAAAATGGTTGTAAAAAAAGGAAAAAATTGATATACTTTAAAAGAGAATTTTTAAGTATATCTTTTTTTGATATATAAAGGATAAAGGAGGAAATGAAAATGGATGAAGAAAATAAAATAAATGGGGATTTAGTTGAATTAGAAGATGAAATAAAAACAGAGAATGAAGGGATACAAATATCAGATGATGTTGTTGCAGTAATTGCAGGTGTTGCAGTATCAGAAGTTCCTGGTGTTGCTGGAATGGCTGGAGGATTTGCAGGAGGAATTTCAGAAGTATTTAGTGGAAAGAAAAACTTAGCAAAAGGAATTAAAGTAGAAGTAGATGGACAAAAAACAAAAATAGATGTAAACATAATAGTTGAATATGGGTCTAGAATACCAGATGTAGCATATGAAATTCAAACAAGAGCAAAAAAAGCAGTAGAAAGCATGACAGGGCTAGAAGTAGAAGAAGTAAATGTACACGTACAAGGTGTTGACACACAAAGTGCTACTGAAAAAAATAAAGAAGAAAAACAAGAACAACAAGAAAATAACGAAAATAATTAAATATAAATAAAGAAAAAAGGAGAAATAAATATTATGAAAGTTTTAGAAAAAATCACATTAATTATATATGCAAATTTAATGTTAATATTATCTATTATATTATGTCTATTAGTATTTGGATGGCTAGATATAGGACTAGTAGGAGAAGTAGTAACAAATATCATCCAAGGTGATACATCAGGAAAAATTGTTTTAGGAGTAAGTGTAATATTTATCTTACTTTCAATTAAATGTGTATTTTTTGATTCAAGTTCAAAAGACCAAATAAAAGAAAGACAAGGTGTTTTACTAGAAAATGATAGTGGAAAATTAATGATTTCAAAAGAAACATTGGAAAATCTAGTAAACTCAGTTGCACTAAATTTTCAAAGTACAGAAGATGTTTCTACAAGAGTTGAATTAGACAAAGAAAATAATGTTAAAGTATATATTAATTTAATTGTTAGTCAAGATGTTATAATAAAAGATTTATCAGCTAATTTACAAACAAAAATTAAAGAAAAAATTAAAACTGCAACAGATTTAGAGGTTAAAGAAGTAAATATAACAGTAAAAAAAGTAGCTAGTGCAAATAAAGAGGAGGAGTAGGAAATATATGAATGGAGTAAAAGATTTCTGGAGCCAATATAAAGGTGCTATTATAGGAATAATTGTTGCTATTTTAATACTTGTCACTAGATTACATGATTTGATTTTAGCAATAGTAGTACTATTCCTAGGAGCTTTTATTGGAAATTATGTACAACAAAACAAAGAAGAAGTAAAAACAAAATTAAAAGGATTTATTGATAAAATGTAATAGTTAAAGGGGAAAAAAATGAACAGAACAAGTATGCGTGAACAAGCTTTTAGATTAATATATAGTTTAGAGATACAAAAACAAGAACCAATTGAAAATCAAATAGAATTATTTATAGAAAATAATAATATAGAAAACGAAGATGCAAAAGAATATATTTCTGATGCTGTTTTAGGAATAGATGAAAATAAAGAAGATATCGAAGAACGAATTAAGAAAAATCTAAAAGCTGATTGGAAAATAGAAAGAATTTCTAAAGTTGATTTAGCTATTTTAAAACTTGCAATTTATGAAATAAAATATAAAGAATTGCCATATAAAGTAGCAATAAATGAAGCAGTAGAGCTTGCAAAAAAATATGGAGAAGATACATCTAAAAATTTCATAAATGGAGTATTAGCGAGTATAGTAAAAGAGTAGAGAAGGAAGCAAAAGAGTATGAATTATAGAGATTTAGCAATTACTGTTTCAGAATTAAATCAATATGTGAAAAACAAAATTGCAGATGATGAATTTTTAAATAATGTATTAGTAAAAGGTGAGATTTCTAATTTTAAAAATCATTATACAGGACATATGTATTTTACATTAAAAGATGAAAAATCATTAATAAAATGCATAATGTTTAAATCATATGCACAAAAATTAACCTTCATGCCAAAAGATGGAATGAAGGTTATGGTATTTGGAGGAGTTTCTGTTTTTGAAAGAGACCGGTGTATATCAAATATATGTAAAAGCAATGGAAGAAGATGGTCTTCGGTGAGTTATACACTAAATATCAGGAATTAAAAAATAGACTAGAGCAAGAAGGGTTATTTTCCGAAAATCATAAAAAGAAAATTCCTATGATGCCAAAAGTAATAGGTGTATTAACATCAAAAACAGGTTCAGTAATTAGAGATATAATAAATGTATCATCAAGAAGAAATCCAAATGTATATATAAGACTATTTCCAGTGCCTGTTCAAGGAGAAGGAGCTGGTCAAGAAATTGCAGATGGCATAAAATACATGAATGATAAAAAATTAGCAGATGTTCTAATCTTAGCTCGTGGAGGAGGCTCTTTAGAAGATTTATGGCCATTTAATGAAGAAATAGTTGCAAGAAGTATATATGAATCTGAAATACCAATAATCTCAGCAGTAGGACATGAAACTGATTTCACAATTGCTGATTTTGTAGCAGACTTAAGAGCACCAACTCCATCTGCTGCAGCAGAACTTGCAGTTCCAGATATATATGAAGTAAAAAAGAAGATTTCAGCAAATCAAGATAGACTAAGAATGGCACTAATTAAAAAGATAGAAATGATGAAACTAAGATATGAAAAAATAAAGTCTAGTTTTGTATTTAAAGAACCAACAAGAAAAATAGAAGATTATTACTTAAAAATAGATGGATATATAAAACAAATGGAGAATTTGATAAAAGTAAAACAAGAAAAAAGCAAAACCAAGTATGTCGAATTAGTGTCAAAATTAGATGCAATAAGTCCTTTAAAAACATTAACTAGAGGTTATGCAATAACTGAAAAAGATGGAAAAATAGTAAAAAGTAAAGATGAATTAAAAAAGGGAGATATAGTATCTATTAGATATACTGATGGAAAAAAAGATGCACAAATTATGTAAGTGAAAAATAGAAGAGGTGGAAAAATGAGTAAAGAAAAAGAAAGCTTTGAAGAAAAAATGCAAAAATTAGAACAAATTGTAGGAGAACTAGAAAAAGGAGATTTAAATCTTGATGATTCAGTAAAAAAATTTGAAGAAGGAATAAACATTTCAAAAGAATGTAATAAAATTTTAGAAGATGCAGAAAAGAAAATAACAATATTAGTGAAAAAAGAAGATGGAGAAACAGATGAAGAAAATTTTGATGCAAAAGAATAAAATGTAGAGAAGGGGAGAAGTTTTTAGAAATGGAGAGTTTTATGGCTTTTATACAAAATAAATACATATATGTACCATTTTTTTTATGGTTTGGAATACAACTATTTAAATTGATATATGATTTAGTTACAACAAAAAAATTTAATTTTAAAAGAATAATGGGAGCAGGTGGAATGCCAAGTTCTCATTCAGCAGTAGTTGCAGGTATTACTACATTAATTGGAAAATACGAAGGAGTAGATACACCATTATTTGCACTATCATTAACTGTTGCGTTTGTTGTTATGTATGATGCGTGCGGAGTAAGAAGAGCTGCTGGAAAACAAGCAGAACTTTTAAATAAATTAGTAGAAACACCAGGACTTACTGGGGTTCAGGTATCTGAAAGACTAGTAGAAGTGTTAGGTCATACTCCTGTACAAGTATTAGTAGGAGCATTAATTGGAATAGGAGTAGGTTTAGTTGCTTAGGGATTAAAAATGGTTTTAATTAGATAATATGGGGGTGCTATTATGACAGATATAGAAATTGCAAGAAATACTAAATTAGAAAAAATTGATGAAATTGCTAAAACTTTAGGTCTAAATGAAGAAGATATTGAAAGCTATGGAAAATACAAAGCAAAAATTTCAAATGAAGTATTAGAAAAAAGAAAAAATAAAAAAGATGGAAATCTAATATTAGTAACAGCAATTAGTCCAACACCTTTAGGAGAAGGAAAAACAACAGTATCAATAGCAATAGCAGATGGATTAAGAAAAATAGGGAAAAATTCAATTTTAGCTTTAAGAGAACCATCTTTAGGACCAGTATTTGGAATAAAAGGTGGAGCAACAGGTGGAGGGAGAGTTCAAATTGCCCCAATGGAAGATATTAATTTACATTTTACAGGGGACATTCATGCAATAACTTCAGCAAACAACCTATTATCTGCAATGATAGATAACCATATATATTTTGGAAATGAACTAAATTTTAAAAAAGTAGTATGGAAAAGATGTGTAGATTTAAATGATAGACAATTAAGAAAAGTAGAAACAGGACTTTCAGGTGAGAAAAAAATAGTACCAAGAAAAGATAGTTTTGATATAACTGTTGCATCTGAAATAATGGCAATTTTGTGTTTATCAAAAGACATTAAAGACTTAAAAGAAAGATTAGGAAATATCTTAGTTGGTTATAATGAGGAAAATAAACCAATATATGCAAGAGAATTAAAAGCAGAAGGTGCAATGACAGTTCTTTTAAAAGATGCAATAAAACCAAATTTAGTACAAACTTTAGAACATACTCCAGCAATAGTTCATGGTGGGCCATTTGCAAATATTGCACATGGATGTAATAGTATAATTGCAAGCAAAATGGCATTAAAACTTTCAGATTATGTCGTAACAGAAGCTGGATTTGGAGCAGATTTAGGAGCAGAAAAATTTTTAGATATTAAATGTAGAAAATCAGGATTAAAACCAAATGCAGTAGTTATAGTTGCAACAATAAAAGCAATAAAATACCATGGTGGAGTAGAAAAAGAAAATATTTTAGAAGAAAATATTGAAGGTTTAAAAAATGGAATGTCAAATTTATATAAACATATAGATAATATAAAAAATAAATTTGGCTTAAATGTAATAGTTGCAATAAATAAATATAATACAGATAGCATGGATGAAATCACATATGTAGAAAATGAATTAAATAAAAAAGAAATTCCAGTAAGTGTTGTCGAAGGATGGGCAAAACGGAGGAGAAGGAGCAACAGATATTGCAAAAAAATTGGTGGAATTAGTCGAGAAACCTCAAGATTTTAAATATATATATGATGATAAAGATATGATAAAAGAAAAAATATTAAAAGTTGCAACTAAAATTTATGGGGCAAAAGATGTAAAATATTCAAATGAAGCAAATGAGAATATTGAAAAAATAGAAAAATTAGGATATGGAAATTTACCAATATGTATTGCAAAAACACAATATTCTCTATCAGATGACCCTAAAAATTTAGAATGTAAAGATGAATATGATATTAATATAAGGGATGTAGAACTAAAATCAGGTGCAGGCTTTATAGTTGTTCTTGCAGGAAATATAATGACAATGCCAGGACTTCCAAAAGTTCCAGCAGCAGAATCAATAGATATTGATGAAAATGGAGATATTATAGGTATTTTTTAAAATATAATAACTTAAATTATTAGAATGAGGTTTTTAATAATTTAAGTTTCTTTTTTTGACCACCTATCCTAATTGCAAAAAATAAAAATAAAATATATAATAACAAAAGTTAAAAATAATTAAGGAGGGGAATTTCTTTGGTTATTGATAAAATTAGAAAAGTAAATCAAAAAGAAGAAAAAAGAGTTAAAAATGAAAAAGCATCAGATATGATGATTGGTAAATGGGTAAAATGTGACAGCTGTAAAGAAATAATATATAAAGATGAATTACATGACAATATGAGTGTTTGCCCTAATTGTGGAAAGCATTTTAGATTATCTGCAAGAAGAAGAATTAAGCAAGTAGCTGATGAAGGGACTTTTAAAGAAGTAGGAGGAGATATTTTAACAAAAGACCCTTTGAATTTTAAAGGATATATGAAAAAAGTAGAATTGCTAAAAGAAAAGACAAAAATAGATGAAGCTGTTAAATGTGGAGAATGCGAAATAGAAGGAGAAAAAGCAATACTTGCTGTAATGGATGGAAACTTCCTTATGGGAAGTATGGGGCAAGCAGTAGGTGAAAGAATTACTCTTGCAATAGAAACTGCAATAAAAAAGAAATTACCATTAATAATTTTTTGCGTTTCTGGTGGTGCTAGAATGCAAGAAGGAATTGTATCACTTATGCAAATGGCAAAAACATCTAGCGCAATTGCAAGATTAAATGAAAAAGGACTTTTATATATTTCAGTATTAACAGACCCAACAACAGGTGGAGTAACAGCAAGTTTTGCAAGCTTAGGAGATATTATTTTAGCAGAGCCAAAGGCATTAATAGGTTTTGCAGGACCAAGAGTAATAGAACAAACTATAAATCAAAAATTACCAGAAGGTTTCCAAAGTTCAGAATTTTTATTAGAACATGGATTTATTGATAAAATAGTTGAAAGAAAAGACATGAAACATACATTAGCAGAACTAATAAGATTTCACAAATAAGGAGGAATAAAAATGAGTAAGATAACTGCTTGGGATAGAGTAATGCTTGCAAGACAAATGGAAAGACCAAAAGCTTTAGATTATATAAAATACATATTTGATGATTTTATGGAACTTCATGGAGATAGATGTTTTGGTGATGATAAGGCAATAATTGGAGGAATTGCAAGGCTTGGAGATACCCAAGTTACAGTAATTGGTGAGCAAAAAGGAAAAAATGTAAAAGAAAATATGGAAAGAAATTTTGGAATGCCTGAGCCAGATGGTTATAGAAAAGCTTTAAGACTAATGAAACAAGCTGAAAAATTTAAAAGACCAATTATAACATTTATTGATACACCAGGGGCATATCCAGGAATAGGAGCAGAAGAAAGAGGTCAAGGAGAAGCAATAGCAAGAAATATAATGGAAATGTCAATGCTTAAAGTTCCAATAATTTGTGTAGTTATAGGAGAAGGTTCAAGTGGTGGAGCTTTAGCAATAGCAGTAGGAGATAAAATAGTAATGCTTGAAAATGCTATATATTCAATTTTATCACCAGAAGGTTTTGCAAGTATTTTATACAAAGATTCTAGCAAAGCAAAAGAAACAGCAGAAGATATGAAAGCTACTGCAAAAGATTTGAAAGATTTAGGAATTATTGATAAAATAATAAAAGAACCAGAAGGTGGAGTACAAAACGATTTTGAAAAAGTGGCAGATAGTATAAAAAAATATTTAATTAAAAATATAAAAGAATTAGAAGAAATACCTGAAAAAGAATTAATAAAAAATAGGTATGAAAAATTCAGAAGTATGTAATTATTTAATTATATAAAAATATAAGGGAGGATTTTAAAATGATATTAAAAGGTAAAAAAGTAGTAATTATGGGAGTAAGAAACAAATGGAGTATAGCTTGGGGAGCAGCAAAAGCAGCTTATGACCAAGGAGCAGAAGTTATTTGCACATGTACAGGAGATAGCTTAGAAAAAGTAAAAGATTTATTAAAAGAAACACCAGGTGCAAGTGTATATGTAATGGAAGATGTGGGAAGTGACGAAAGCATAGATACATGTTTAGAAGAAATCAAAAAAGACCATGGAAAAATAGATGGATTTTTACATGCAATAGCACATGCTTTTACAGAAGATTTAAGAAATGATTTTATTTTAACATCAAGAAATGGATATGCTCATGCAGTAGATGTAAGTAGTTATTCATTAGTTGCTATAACAAGAATGGCAAAAGAAAAAGATATGTTAAATGAAGGTGCAAGTATAATTGCATATACATATTATGGTTCAGAAAAAGCTATTGAAGGATATAATGTAATGGGAGTTGCAAAAGCTGCACTAGAAGCAAGTATTAGATATTTAGCAAAAGATTTAGGAAAAGATGGAATGAGAATTAATGGAATTTCAGCAGGCCCTATAAAAACTTTATCAGCAAAAGGTATTAAAGACTTTGGAAGCATCTTAGATGTAGTTGAAGAAAAAGCACCATTACATAGAAATGTAACACCAATGGAAGTTGGAGATGCAACAGCATTTTTATTTAGTGATATGTCAAAAGCAATAACAGGAGAAATTATCCATGTTGACAATGGATTCTCAACAGTTGGTGTTTAAGGCAAAACGACTATTTTGTCGAATTTTGCGATGAAAAAATTTATAAAATATTAAAAAAGTATTGAATTAATAAAAAGAATGTGGTAATATACTTTTACACATCCGTTAAGCGATTGATTCAGTACTTTTTTTGAATCTAAATTTTTTTCTATCTTATATTTTTGAATTCTAAAATTCTTTTTTCAAATAAGATAGTCTGTAGCGGAAATATATAGAAGAAAGGAGGTATGCAAGTGGAAGAAAAGATACTTAATATTCTTCTAGATATGCAATCTGATATCAAAGGAATAAAAGCAGATGTAAATGGACTAAAAATAGATGTAAGTGATTTGAAAACAGAAGTAAAAGACTTGAAATCAGATGTTGCAGAACTAAAGGTTAGAATAACAGAACTAGAAGAAGAAATAACTGGCATTAAAAAAGAAATTGCAGACATCAAAGAAGAAATTGCAAGCATCAAAGAAAAAATAGCAGG
>OCPV01000793.1_pt1 | contig 20775 bp, 15 predicted proteins | sample 1538511 | NCBI WGS metagenome assembly OCPV01 (sample SAMN04571704, study PRJEB22368) | human gut metagenome | biome: human gut; material: stool | host: Homo sapiens | place: Luxembourg | collected 2012-08-30 | reverse complement strand
TAGCCTACACCCCATATCGTTTCGATATATTGTGGCTTACTTGTATCAAGTTCTATCTTTTCCCTTATCTTTTTAATATGGACAGTAACGGTTGCAATATCACCGATAGAATCCATATCCCATATTTCCTTAAAAAGCTCTTCCTTAGTGTATACATGATTAGGATGTTCTGCTAAGAATGTAAGAAGATCGAATTCCTTAGTTGTAAATATCTTCTCTTCACCATTAACGAATACTCTTCTGGCTGTCTTATCTATCCTGATGCCTCTTATTTCGATAATATCATTTTCAGGCTGGGCACTGTTTACAAGTCTTTCATATCTTGAAAGATGTGCCTTAACTCTGGCAACAAGCTCACTTGGACTAAAAGGCTTCGTCATATAATCATCAGCACCTACGCCAAGTCCTCTTATCTTATCGATATCCTCTTTTTTAGCTGATACCATGATAATAGGAGTATTCTTAACTTCTCTTATTCTTTTGCATATCTCAAAGCCATCTACACCTGGAAGCATGACATCAAGAATATATATGTCATAATCCCCGTCAAGTGCCTCTGCAAGACCTGTTGTTCCATCCTTGCATGTTGTTACCGTGAATCCACTTAATTCAAGGTAATCCTTTTCAATATCTGCGATTGCTTCCTCATCTTCAACTATCAATACTTTGCTCATACAATTGTCCCTTTCTATTCCTTTTATATTTTATTTTTGCAGAATTCCAAGCTGGTTATTCTCATTATACTTAAGCAGATTAAGATGCATTGTAGTTCCTTCGCCTTCAACACTCTCTGCCCATATCTTGCCTTTATGGTCTTCAACGATTTTCTTGACAATAGCAAGTCCTATGCCGCTGCCGCCTTGCTTGGAGTTTCGTGATTCATCAGTACGGTAGAATCTTTCAAATATTCTTGAAATATCCTTGCCAGCTATACCCTTGCCATTGTCAGCCATGACAACATGTACATACTCGCCCTCGTCATAAAGGTCTATATCTATCTTTCCCTTACGGCCTTCTACCATGTACTTGACTGAGTTGCTGATTATATTATTGATAACTCTCTTTAACTGCTCTGGGTCTGCGACTATCATTACCGGCTTGTCTATATGATTCCTGTAGTTTAGCTCTATGCCGGAGGCATCCAGTTCTGTGCCTATTTCTTCACAGCAGTCATCAAAATAATCTGAAACATTAAGTTTTATAAATGTATATAGTATCCTGTTAGCATCAAGTCTTGAATATATAGTAAGTTCATCTATAAGCTTATCCATATCATTAACCTTGTTGGAAATAGTCTTAATATACTTTGCCTGTTTTTCCGGAGTATCGGCTATTCCATCACGTAGACCCTCAACATAGCCTTTAATAGCTGTGAGCGGTGTCTTTAAATCATGTGATATATTTCTTATAAGCTCCTTCTCATCTTTATCTGACTGAAGCTTATCCTCTGATGACTTCTTTAGTATAAGTCTCATCTCTTCAAAATCCTTACACACATCACCTATTTCGTTATCAGGAACCCTTGGCATCTCAAAGTCAAAGTTTCCTTCTTTTATATTATCTGTTGCAAGCTTCAGCTTGTTAACCGGCTTGATGATAGAACTGTATATCCACAGGTTAAGCACAAGGCTGGTTATGACAAGTATGATGATGATGATAAAAACAAGCTGCCATAGCATCTGTCTTATCTGTGGTATGCTCTGCTTAACAGATGTGACGATAGACACACTGTATATATTTCCTAAGCTGTCTGAAAAGTCTACCTGTTTTATAAGACTATGATATATGCCACCTCTATATGTAGCAACATCCGTTATGTTGTTCTCATCTGTCTCATACTCTGGAAGAAGCCTTGCAAGATCTGTGTTTGAATATTGTGTTGAATTATATATGACATTATTATTCTTTCTTACAACAAGCTCTGAAAGTCTGTCATTTAATGTGGAACCAAGTGACTCAAGGTATGCCCTGTTGTTAAATGTCGTTGGTTCTTCTTCTGCCTGTTCTTTTATCTGCTCATACACATCATCTGTAATACTGCCAAACAATGTCATAGGCGAATAAAAATATAACAGTACCGTATCATCTTCTACATTATATGTCTTGCATATACTATCCGACTGTATCTTAAATATTCCGACAACAAACACGCATAAAAGCAGCGCCGGAAGTATAACCATAACGCAGAATGAAACCTTTAACTTATCTTTTAATTTCATGTTTTCTCCATATAAGTCATATTAATATATTTACAACCATCATGATAATAGTTTAACATATTTTAACAGAATATTTGTAAAAAAATGATAAAAATATATAAAAAAACTGCGGAAATATATCATGCCTGCGATATCTTGTGATAAATCTGCCATTATCACTCCGGATATCTGCACAATATTATTCTCCGCAGTCTATTATCATCCTATTTTCAACTTAAACTTCTGAAGTTCTCTTTCAGAATCTACTCTTGCTATAACAGCACCAAGTGCTGAAAGTTTACCCTCAAAATCTTCGTACCCTCTCTGGATATACTCTATATCGTCTATTTCTGATATGCCCTCTGCCGCAAGTGCCGCAATCACAAGTGCTGCTCCTGCTCTTAAATCAGGTGCTGAAAGCTGTGCTGATGTAAAATGCTTAACACCTTCTATATAAGCTGTATTGCCCTCAACTTTAATCTTAGCACCCATCCTGTTAAGCTCATCAACATACTTGAATCTATTCTCAAATATACTCTCTGTAACCATGCTTGAACCGTTAGCAAGTGCAAGTGCAACTGCTATCTGCGGCTGCATATCTGTTGGAAAGCCAGGATATGGAAGTGTCTTAACATTAGTACTTCCTATCTCACCTTCTGCTATAACCCTTATCCAATCGTCACCCTCTATGAGCTGGCAGCCCATCTCATGAAGCTTGGCAGTTATAGACTCAAGATGCTTAGGAATAACGTCCTTTATGACAACATCTCCATGTGTAGCTGCTGCCGCCATCATGAAAGTTCCTGCCTCAATCTGGTCTGGTATTATAGAATATGTGCATCCATGAAGTCTCTCAACGCCCCTTATTCTTATAACATCTGTACCAGCACCCTTGATATTAGCTCCCATGGCATTAAGGAAGTTAGCTACATCAACTATATGTGGCTCCTTAGCTGCATTTTCAAGGATAGTTTCTCCATCAGCCATGCATGCTGCCATCATAAGGTTAATAGTAGCACCTACTGTTACAACATCAAAATATATGTGTCCGCCAATCAGTTTTTCTGCTTTAGCGCTGACAACGCCATGATCTATGTTCACTTTGGCACCAAGTGCTTTAAAGCCCTTAAGGTGCTGGTCTATAGGTCTGCTTCCTATGTTACAGCCACCTGGAAGTGCTACGTTAGATTCATTGTACTTACCAAGTAACGCGCCAAGAAGATAGTATGACGCTCTTATCTTTCTTATATATTCGTATTCAACATTAAGATCACATATAGATCCGCCGTTAATCTGAACTGTATTATTATATATATATTTTACCTTTGCACCTATTCCTTCGATTGCCTGAAGCAACACCTTTGTATCTCTCACGTTAGGTACATTCTCTATTGTTACGGTCTCATCTGTCATAATCGCTGCTGCCAGAATACCAAGTGCTGCATTCTTAGCTCCACCTATGGACACTTCTCCACAAAGTGGCACTCCACCTTTGACAACATACTGTTCCATACTTTGCACCTCAATATCACTTACTCATCATATCTAAAACTTTAGTTTCCTGCTTTAGTTTCTTTATTAATTATCGACATATCTGTCATTTATATTCAATATATCATGGTATTCACGGCTTATCACAAAAACAACTATCATGCATTAGTGACATAAAGCCGTCAAAACATTCATCATGTGTATACTTTTACTTTATTATCTAAAATAATATTGGTATTTAAATCAATATCTTAATGATTATATCATACCATTTTATTATGTCAACGTTATATATCCATAAAGTTTAAAACAGGGCATGGATTATTAATATCCACGCCCTTATTCATAAGTTAACTTAATTCTTGTTTACATAATCAAGTGGATTCACTCTTCTGCCATCTATCCATATTTCAAAATGCACATGTGGTCCTGTACTATCACCAGTATTGCCACTAAGAGCTATCTCTTCACCCTGCTTTACCTGCTGGCCGACAGTCACTGTTACTTTACTGTTATGTCCATATCTTGTCATGCTGCCATCTTCATGCTGTATATCTACACAATATCCATAAGCAGAATACCATCCAGCCCTTGTTACTACTCCGTCTCTTGAAGCCTTAACTGATGTTCCCTGGTTGCATGACCAGTCAACTCCGTAATGAGTTGTGCCCCATCTTGAACCATAACCTGATGAAAATGTTCCACCACTGACAGGCTTTATATATGTTGGTGGTGTAAGTGTTCCAACTGCTATCTTTGCCGGCTTTGATTCAACTGTTATATTCTCGCTTGTTATCTGTCTTGCAACCTCTTTACCATTCTCATATGTAACAGTTGCTACTACTGAATGATGTCCCGTTGTTCCTTCATCAAGAATATAATTCGTACCTCTATAGTTATTGTTATCATCAAGATACTCAGGCTCTGCGTTGTAATCTTCCTCATAAGAAAGCTGCTTTGTTGTCACTACTGTTATATCTGACTCAGGCACCGTAATAACAAGCTCATCACCTGGAACTATAACTGAGTCCTCTTTTAACTTAGTATTAAGCTTTAACAAATCTTCAACTGTTATGTTATTATCTTTAGCTATACTCTCAAGAGTATCGCCCTCTTTAGCAATATAATAAACTTTAGTATCGTTTACCTTTGTTATTGTATCATAAGCTTCCTGTACTGTTGATACCTCTACCTTATCAGCATATACAGCATTAACAGATACATTCTGTGCAAAACCTATAGACTGTATCTCATCTGGTGTCTTCTTGCTTTCACCGTTAGAACCAGTACTGTCTTCAAAGAATGATGCAACTATCTGTGTATCCTGAACCGTTGTCTCCTCATTCTTATCTATAGACACTATATATGTTCCATCTGCCGCCGAACTAGACTTAATAACCGGCTCAAACTCATCAGCCCTGTTATATGGCTGTATAAGCTTTGAAAACAGTTCTTCTACATCCTGCTTGGATGACAGATTAACTGTATAATCATCTATTCTTACAGTATATGCAAGCTGCTTTTCAACATCAAGTATACAGTCAAACAACTGGCTGTATATAGAACTTTCAAGCTGCTTTTCTGACATTCTTGACGCTATAGCCCTGTTTTCTTTATCGATCTGGACATCACAGTCCATATATATATAATCATCAAGCTGCTGGCTTAACTGCAGACGTGCATTTGCCAGTGCCACATTAACTTCTTCCTCTGTGTTGGCTGCTCCAACATGTGTACCACGAATCGATATGCTGTAATATCCCACATCATTGTTAAACATATTCTTAGATACAAATGGAATACCTATCACTATTGCAATGCATGCTGCAAACATAGTTGAGATAAAGGTAGTTTTTACCTTTCTTCCATATCTTGTAATGCGTGTCATACGTTCCTCCATATATCGTATATACAATGGAATTCTTTCCCCGTGTAATAATTCCGTAACATTTTTGTAACAATTGTATACTACCACGCATATAACTGTTTGTAAAGGGGTTTTACGTGCTTTAGAGATATTTTATTTTTATAATTTTACCTTTTTTTAACTGAATATCCAAAACGTCCGAGATGTTCACCAAGTGCGTAATACTGTCCATGTGAATAAGCTACAAGTTCAGCATCCTTAAGATGTAATGTTCCCTTGCTGTCAAGAAGTGATTCATCAACATTAACTGCAACGACTTCGGCAATAAACATATCATGGCTTCCAAGCTCCACTATATCCTTCACCTTACATTCTATGTTAATAGGGCTCTCTTTAATAGCCGGTGCATTTATCTTAACTGACTTTTCAGGTGTAAGATGCATATCCTTGAATTTATCTGTATCCTTACCTGACTTTACGCCACAGTAGTCCGTTGCCCGGCACAGCTTTTTCGTTGTAAGGTTAATAACGAACTCTCCTGATTCTTTTATAATATCATGGCTATATCTTTCTTTCCTTATTGATATAGATACCATCGCAGGATCCGAACATATAGTCCCTGCCCATGCAACTGTTATTATATTGGGTTTTTCTTCACCTCTCTGACAGCTGACCATAACTGCCGGCACTGGATAAAGCATATTTCCTGGTTTCCATGTCTGTTTACTCATAATGTACATCTCCTTTACTGCTTATACTTTTCTTTATAATGTATTGTCTTTTTTAGATATCTGTCATATACCTTGTGCTTATTATCAGTATACTACAAATTTTTTGAAAGTTTCCACTATATGATTAAAGATTTTACTAAATTTATGAATTTATTTAATTTATAAGTACATTTGAGTTGTATGATTGCTCTAATTATGTTAATAAAATGTTTATGTTGTAAGAGTTAAAAGTTCACATTCAAAAAGTCTTTCGTGCCTGCATGATATGACTTTGATCTTGCGACCCTTGCATCATATTTGTCATAGGTTAGAAGTCACGAGGGATTCTGACCTGAGTTTTATTATTTAATTATTTTTATAATTCGGAGGACATTTATGTTAGGAAATGTTATCGTAGGACAGTCTGGCGGACCAACTGCCGTAATCAATTCAAGTCTTGCAGGTGTGTTTAAGACAGCCAAGGACAGAGGGGCTAATAAAGTATATGGTATGCTTCACGGAATCAAGGGTCTTCTTGACAAGCAGTATGTAGATCTTTCTGAAAAGATTAAGACAGATATCGATATTGACCTTTTAAAGAGAACTCCTTCTTCTTACTTAGGTTCATGTCGTTATAAGCTTCCTGAAATCTCTGATGACAGAGAAACATATGAGAAGATTTTCGAGATTCTTAAGGAACTTAATATATCATACTTCTTCTATATTGGTGGTAACGATTCCATGGATACTATCAAGAAGCTTTCTGACTATGCACTTCTTATCGGAAGCGATATAAAGTTCATGGGTGTTCCTAAGACTATCGACAACGACCTTGCTGTTACTGATCATACTCCTGGTTTTGGTAGTGCTGCCAAGTTTATTGCAGCTACTATGAAGGAGATTATCCGTGACGGTCTTGTATATGATTACCCAACTGTTACAATAGTTGAGATTATGGGACGTAACGCCGGATGGCTTACAGCCGCTTCTGCTCTTGCAAGAGGCGAAGATTGTGAGGGTGTAGATCTTATCTATCTTCCTGAGAAGGTATTTGATATCGACCACTTCCTTGAAAGAGTTAAAGAGATAGCTTCTAAAGGTCGTTCTATGGTTATTGCTGTTTCAGAAGGTATCAAGGTTATGGACGGAAGATATGTATTCGAGCTTTCAGAGCATGTTGAGTTCGTGGATGCTTTCGGTCATAAGCAGTTAGCTGGTTCTGCCAAGTTCCTTGCCAACAAGGTAGGTTCTGAACTTGGTATCAAGACAAGAGCTATTGAGTTATCTACTCTTCAGCGTTGTGCAGCTCACATGACTTCACGTACTGATATCACTGAAGCCTTCAACGTTGGTGGTGCTGCTGTAAAGGCTGCATTTGAAGGTGAAACTGGTAAAGTTGTAGTACTTAAGAGAGTATCTGATGATCCATATATGTGCATCACTGAAACTCATGATGTTCATCAGATTGCTAACATCGAAAAGAAAGTTCCACTTGAGTGGATCACAGAAGATGATTTCGTTACAGAAGACCTTATTCATTACATAAGACCATTGATTCAGGCTGAACTTTCACCAATCATGGTTGATGGTCTTCCAAGACATCTCAATGTAAATATGGACTAGTGCCAGCATTAATAGATAATGCCAATATTTTATTTAAGATATGAGCAGCATTTATTAATCCCCCGTGTGGCAGCTATTCCGCACATCAAAGCCTACAGGCTTTATAGCCCCGGATACCTTTATCATAACAGGTATCCGGGGTACCTTTATTTTCATCTTTATTTTCATCTTTATTTTTAACTTTATTTTTAATCTTATTTTTTCCAAAATATTACAATTATGTGTTATGATGTGATTGATGCTGCATGTTGTCATAACTGATATACATCATATAAAATACATGAATGGAGATTAATATTAAAATATGAATAAAGAATACCATGATAATGAAGCTTTGAAAGAAGCAAAAAAACGTACTAAAAAAAGGTCCTTATTAAGTCCTCATTTTCCAGGGTTAAAAACAATAATAAACATTATAATAATAGCCCTGCTTGTTATAGCTTTGATATACACTAAAAAGACTGCATCAACGAGTTACCAGACAGATGGCAAGGTCACTCAGATAGGCTTTGAAAATATCGGCGAGCTGGCTACACAGTCTGTAACAACAACGTCTGTGCGTGTTGAAACTAAGGACAGAAAGCTTTTTAATATATCTATACCTCTGACAGAATCAAAGTATATATACACATATAACACTAACATCAAGGCTGGAATCAACTTCAGTGATGTAACATGGAGTTTGGGTGATACAGAAGACACAAAGCATAACATATATGTAACTGTACCTGAGGTTAAAACTCTTTCTGCCGACCTTGACCTTGATTCCTTCAAGGTGCTCCACGAAAGTACAAGCATATTTACACCTATAACTCTTACCGAACATAACGACGCATTAAAGCAGCTAACAGATGAGGCATTAAATGATGCCATAGCAAATGGATTATACGACAAGGCTCTTGAAAATGCCAAAACACTGCTATCCTCTTTCATATATCAGGTATATCCATCTGATCAGTATGATATAATATTTTCTGAATCAGTAAAAAAATAGTAAAAACAATGTAGTAAAACTAATTTAATAAAGCTAATGTGATTTTTGATAATCATTACAAGCTTTATAAAACAGTAATCCCGGTTTAAAGTTCATATGTAACTTTAAACCGGGATTATGTTAGATTATGATTCCAATTATCTTCTTAATATTCTTTTTATATTCTTCTTTTTCTTATGCAGACATATCCAAGTGCTATAAGCGATGCAACACTTACTGTAAGTAATGCAGCATATATACCAGCATGTGATGTATCTGCTGTCTTAACATTCTCTGTAGAATCAGTCTGTGCTGTTTCATCTTCAGCAGCCTCTCCTGTTGAAGGTTCATCTGTCGATGGATTATCTGTCGTTTCTTCTACAACAGGATTCTGGTTTGTATCACCAGCCCATTCTATGCTTAAGCTGTGAAGCATAGTTGTATTCTGCCATCCACCAGTTCCTGTTGTTCCTGTATGCTGTATAGCTGCTCCGCCATATGTGTTAGCCTCTATATCTGCATTTAAGTCAACCACATGAACATAGCCAGCTGCTGCCTGGTCTGCAAGCTGTGCTGTAGGTGTTTCTACATGTGCTGTAAGCTTGCTTCCCTCTGCCTTTAAGGTTATCTCGCATCCTGTAAGGAAGCATGTTGCTATAACTTCATCTGATATATATGTTGTATTGCCATTATCATACTTAACAAGTACAAATGTAACTGCACTAGAAGATGCCCTTGTTCTTATTATTCTTAATGCATATCCTGTAAGTGTTTTAGTATCAAACTTAATGCATACATCCATATACTGTCCTGCACTACCAAAGCCCTGACCTGCCGTCTTTGCAGGATCAGCCACAACCTTGACAGTCATATCACCATATTTGCCTTCAACTGGTGTATACATAAGTCTTGCTCCCTGTGTTCCCTGATAGATTCCGGCACCAACTGAACCGTTACCAGTTTCACCATATACCCAAGGTGTTTCTGTATCTTGACCCTTCCAGCTTCCAAAGCTCTTTGTATCTGCTGGTCTGTACGAATCCACTGTCCAGAAGCCTTCCTTTATCTCTGGCTGTTTAACAGTAGGGAAGTCTGAAAAATCTGTTGTGTAATTCTTAGCTTTAATATCCTTTGCACTTACAGCCTCTGAATATACAGCTTTTACCGCATCACCTAAGTCACTTCTTATATTCTTTGGAGCAACAGAAGCACAGATATAATATCCTATATCACCTGCTGTAAGTGTATATGTGTACTGAGGATTATTCATTGTAGACACTGCTGTTAACACAGGATTGCTTCCACTTGCATCACTGCATCTATACCAGTTAATAACTGACATATCTGCCCTGTCACCAAGATTCAGCTTATAATCTGCTTTAAGTGTGCCATCACCATTGTTAACCACCTCCGGAAGCTTTGTCCATGATGGAGCTGCAAGCTTAGCTGGTTTAACTGTTATGGCTATAGCTGCTTTTAAGCCACTCTCCGTACTTGCTTCAATAACTACTTCCTTTGCTTCATCTTCGTTATTAGTACCATTAACTACGCATGTTCCGTCCTTATTATCAACTATTGATACATATGGCTTATATTCATCAGCCACACTGTAGGTAATCTTCTGATTCTTATCTGTATCACCATAGAAATACTTAACACCTGCCGTCAGCTTAGCTGTTTCAGTTCCTGACTCTATAGCTTCTACCTTACCTTCGCTTTCTATATTAAGCTGTGTAGCTATGCTGTCTGCACCATTCTTAACTGCTATATCCTTAACACCAAGTGGATCCCAGTTATCATTGCCCTTTAAAAGATTGTAAGTATTGTAATATACCTTTCCACCATCTTCTATTCTATATGCATTAAGAACCTGCTTTCCTGTCATATCAACCGTTTCAGCAGCATCCTTTCCTGCTATAATTATGCTTTCATTGTTATGTGTTATGTTATACTGATAGCACTTAAGTGACTTATCTGGGTACTTTGTCCATGCAATTCCAAAAGGAATACTGAAGTTGCTCTTATATGCACAATCCACTGCTGTTATTGTTCCGCCTTCCTTTGTGAAGTACTGCATTGGCTCAGCTTCAACATTTAAAACAACACTGTTAAAGATACAGCCTAAAAATGTTGAACCTGTGTTATATGATGAATATAATGGTCTGTTTCCGTAGAAATCAAAATCACAGCCAACAAACACTGCATTACCATTAATCGCATCGTCTGTACTCTCAAAATGGCAGTTGTTATAAAGGCTTCGTGCTGCACCGCCTATAGGATCAAGATTCAGACGGCTGATAAAGTTACAGTTATCTGCAAACATCTTATCTCCAGACATATCAGCAAGCTGTGCCTGTGTAATAGTTTTTGTTCTCTTATCTGTATCCAGTTTTGGAAGAAGAGGATATTTAAGATCAACGCTGCAATAGTTACCTATCGTTATGTTCTTTACTGTAAGTGCTCCCTTACAGTTGAATCTGAACATCGTGTAGTTACCATTACAAGCATGTGACTGGCCTCTGTTTCCAGCAAATACTACATTATACGGATTCTTTGTAAGTCCCTTTATAGTAAGATAATCACTGTTAATAATCATTCCATAAGGAACACCATATGTCTTATCCGGCTGCTTAGTATCCGTAGCTGCCGGATCATCTATCCAGTATACGAAAGGTGCCACATATACCGTCATAGGTGCTTCCTCGGTTCCATTCTTTAAACTGCTGTCACTAAGTGCCTTTGTAATATCGTTATATACATATGGATATTTATCAGCAACTTCATCTGATAATGAACCATCAAGATAAATCGCTGTTTCAGACAACTGTATAGTTTCAGAATCGTACTTAATATAAGTACCTCCAAACTCTATAGGGTCGCTTACATCAAGCGGCTTGTAGTTATTCTCATCATTGTTTATATCCTTCACTGCTGTATAAATGTTTTTTGTCTGCAAATCAGTACCCTCCTGCGCCACGATTCTATCTGGAAATGCTCCTATATTTCCAACAACCAGCAGGCCCGACATAATACCTGCCATAATAGATGAAACTAATCTTTTCCTTCGTATCATATCTATTACCATACCTTTCTTTAAAATAATAAGATGATAAGTGTCAAAAATATTTTATTATCTACGTTGCAACTGTGAATTGATTATAATATATATTGTACTTATATTAATACATAAAAACTGTAAGAAACTTGTAAAATCACTTAAAATATGTTAGCTTTTAAACAATAAAGTTTTACAATACTTATAAAAGAAGGTGTAATTTTATGCATCATGAATATATACCGGCGAATTTTCTGCCAGACATAAAAACTGTTCCTACTTCATACAAAATGTCACATTTTCATACGCATAACAGATGGGAGCTTTTATATCTTATATCAGGAAACTGTACATTATATATCAAAGAAAATATGTATATGCTAAAAAAAGGTTCTCTTGCTATCATTCCTTTTGGAGTAGAGCACATGACTACTTATATGTCAGGTGAAGAAAATATAAGAAGCCTTCTTTACTTCGATGATGAAGAGCTTTTATGGTTTAACGAACATGGAATAACAGATATATCTGACATTTTAAGAGGAAGCTTTGTCGTTCAGATTCCAGCACGAAAACAGTCATACATTAAAGAACAGCTGGATAAAATATCCTATGAATTCCATGGTGTAGATAGCATTTCCCCTGCATATGCAACAGCTTATTTTCATGAGCTTCTTTTATATGCCCTCAGATGCCAGACATATAAAGATAACGTAGTTTCCCGTATGGACCTGTCTAATGAAACTATACAGCGCATAGTTGAATATATTCTTGCTAATTATAAAGACAATATCACTCTTTCAGGCACCGCAGAAATGTTTAATATGAGTGAATCCAGTCTTTCCAAAAAATTCAAAGCATTTACAGGACACCGCTTCCGTGAGTATCTTGTTGATGTACGAACGCATGCCGCTGCAGAGCTTTTAAGGCAGTCCGAGCTTTCTATGACCGAAATAGCCTGTGAATGTGGTTTTTCCGACAGCAACACATTTGGAGATACCTTTAAACGCGTATTTAAACAGTCTCCAAGCAGTTATAGAAAAACTCTGTAGAAGACTTCTTATTTATTAAGAATAATAACAAGGAAAGCATCAAAATAATTTCAAATAGAAATTTCAAAATAATATAAAATAAATACAAAAAAGGAAATATAGATATGTTTAGATTATGGTGTAAATTATTTGACAGTTCAAACCACATGATTAAAGATATGGTTGCAGTTAATGACGACCCAAAGCTTAACAGAACTAAAAAAATATTTGATGGAATAAAAGAAGCCTGCTATGAATTCGACTTAAGTGAACCTATGTGGTTCGATTCGAATATAGCAGACTTCAAACGTCATTCCAAGGTACGCTTCACAAGCGATAACTTTATTGACGATATTGATTTTTCTTATATGGAAGTGCAAGTTATCGAAGAAGATTAATACTGCATTATTTATTAACCTATGGCACTATCCGTTTATATCAGGATTAACCCCTTTAAGCCCTATAAATGCTGTATCATCAAGTCCACCCTCTTCATGGCCAATAAGCCACTTGTTAGTAGCTGCAAGAAGTGCATCCTCACTGTCAGCAATATTATTGTGCACTCTTGCATGCTTTGATGTAAGTGGATAGTTAGTCCCCTTTGGAAGTACTACTGCTACCTGAAAGCCCTTTCCATCCACACCACAAGGTGCATAGTGAAGTGTTGTTGCATACACTTCAACTGCTGTTCCTGCTGGTACTAAAAAAGCTTTAACTTTAGATGTGTCATATGTATGGTCTTTTTCCACATCTGTTAAAAGTCCAAGCATAAGTATCATATCTGTTGCTGCCACATTAATCTCTGAATCTCTGTGATACTCAAGAGCATTAAGCTTTGAGTTATGTCCGTTGCAATAACCTATCTGCACAGGCATCTCACCATATGCAACCGCTGATATATCTAGTCTTACCGGAAGTGCTTCAAGCTCCTTTACTGCCGGCTCATATACAACACCTGCTGGTATGGGTGTTCTTTTCAGTTCCTCTACAAGTGCCGTAAAATCAATATTATCCACTATACGACCATATTTTCTGAATTCATTATCTGTTACTGATAATATCTGCATATATTTTATATCCTTTCCATCACTATTAATAAGGTTTAATTTTGCTATGATATCGTTTTATTACAATATCATTTATTATGATACAACATTTCTCTTTTCGCCTTTACTAAATGCGGCTATATTCTCATAAACCTCATCCATAAGCCTTGTTCTTGCTTCAACTGTTCCCCATGCAACATGTGGTGTTATAACAAGCTTTGTACTGTCCTTGATTTCCATCAGTGGATTATCTGCCTCTATAGGTTCCTTTCCAAGCACATCCAGTCCTGCCGCTGCTATCTTTCCATCAGCAAGCGCTTCTGCAAGGTCAGTGTCATTCACTATAGGACCTCTTCCCAGATTAAGGAGTATGGCACTTGTCTTCATCTTATCAAAAGCTGCTGCATCAAAAAGATTCTGTGTTTTCTCATTCAGTGGTGCATGAATTGATATAATGTCTGATTCTTTCAAAAATTCATCAAGTTCCTTTCTTTCATATGGAACATCCTGTGTCTTTCCACTCGCAGAATAATATATAACCTTACATCCAAAATCTGCAGCAATCTTTGCCACTCCTTTTCCTATAGTTCCAAGTCCAACTATTCCCCATGTCTTTCCTGTAAGTTCATGGAACACATTTGAAAAATGTGAAAAAATCGGACATTTTGCATACTCACCAGACTTTACATATCCATCATAGTAGCTCATCTTCTCTATAAGATATAATCCAAGTGCAAATGTATGCTGTACTACTGAATCTGTAGAATAACCGGCTACATTAGCCACTCTTATATTCTTTTCCTTTGCATACATAATATCAATATTGTTATATCCTGTAGCAGTCTCAGCTATCATCTTAAGAGCTGGAGCCGCATCTATAAATTCCTTATCTGCCGCTATCTTATTGATAATAACGACATCCGGATTATGCTCGGCAACCCTTTTAAGCGCTTCCTCCCTTGTACTTGTTGAATAACTTTTTACTTCACCTAATGCATAGAACTTGTCTATGTTAACATCCTCACCATATGTAGATGCATCCAGCATAAGAATCTTCATAATATAATACCTCCATACCATATATGCGCCTGCATTTATATGATTCCTTTTCTATATCTGCAGGCAGTATCTTTTAGCAATATATATAACAAAAGTTTTCTAACGTCATTATAAGTCCTGAACACATATTTTTCAATGTATTTATTAGACTTAATTGTCAAAATATTAGTATAAGGTATTGTGAAATGTTGGATTTTTTATGGCAAAATATCGGATTTGTGCCTTGTTTTCGACATTTAATAATAGTATAATTCTTGTATAATTAGATGTCGGGTTCAACGGGGATTTTGCCCCTGACTGATGTACGATAAAAAAGGAGGAGATATTTTTTATGATTAATTGGAATAATCTTGATACACTTGTGTCTTTTACACAACTGAAAAAGACTAAAGAGGTAAATCTTTCAGATGTCATGTCTGGTGAGGCTGGAGCAGAACGTGTGAAAAACTATAATGTTCCTATGGCATGTGGCCTGAACTACAATTACGCTGCTAAAAAAGTTGATTCAGAGGTGTTAAATGCACTTGTAAAGCTTGCTGATGAGGCTCAGCTTGCTGATAAGTTCAAGGCTCTTTACAATGGTGAAGTAATCAATACCGGCGAGAAAAGACTTGTACTTCATCACATGACACGTGGTCAGCTTGGTGATGCTGTTAACGCCGATGGTGTTGATAAGAGAAGCTTCTATAAAACCCAGCAGGAACGTATCGCCGAATTCGCCAACAAAGTACACAACGGTGAAATAACTAACGCAGCTGGTGAAAAGTTCACTACAGTTGTACAGATAGGTATCGGCGGAAGTGACTTAGGTCCACGTGCGATGTACATAGCACTTGAAAACTGGGCTAAGAAGAATAATACATTCAAAATGGAGGCTAAATTCATAAGCAACGTAGACCCTGATGATGCATCTGCCATACTTGCCTCTATCGATGTTGCCCATTCATTATTTATACTTGTATCTAAGTCAGGAACTACGCTTGAAACACTTACTAACGAATCTTTTGTTAAAGATGCACTTAAGAAAGCCGGACTTAATCCAGCCAGACATATGATTGCTGTAACAAGTGAAACCTCACCTCTTGCCAAGAGTTCTGATTATCTTGATGCTTTCTTTATGGATGACTACATTGGAGGTCGTTTTTCTTCTACTTCATCTGTAGGTGGTGCCGTATTATCACTCGCCTTTGGACCAGAAGTATTCGCTGCATTCCTTGATGGTGCCACAGCAGAGGACAAGCTTTCCATGAACAGTGATCCACTTAAGAATCCTGAAATGCTTGATGCTCTTATAGGTGTATATGAACGCAACGTACTTGGTTACGGATGTACAGCTGTTCTTCCTTACTCACAGGGTTTTAGCAGATTCCCTGCTCATTTACAGCAGCTTGATATGGAATCTAATGGTAAGTCTGTTAACAGATTCGGTGAACCTGTTGATTATCCAACTGGTCCTGTTATCTTTGGTGAACCAGGTACCAACGGCCAGCACTCATTCTATCAGCTTCTCCACCAGGGTACTGATATAGTTCCGCTTCAGTTTATCGGCTTTAGAAACAGTCAGCTTGCTAATGATGTTACCATCCAGGACAGCACAAGCCAGCAGAAGTTATGTGCTAATGTAGCTGCACAGATTGTAGCATTTGCCTGCGGTAAGTCAGATGAGAATCTTAACAAGAACTTCAAGGGTAACAGACCTTCAAGCATAATCACTGGTGATGTCCTGACACCTGCCACACTTGGTGCCTTACTTGCACACTTTGAAAACAAGATTATGTTCCAGGGCTTCTTATGGAATATAAACAGCTTCGACCAGGAAGGTGTACAGCTCGGAAAAGTTCTTGCAAAGCGCGTACTTGCCCACGACACTGATGGAGCACTTAAAGTATATAGTGAACTGCTTAATATATAATTGATATTCAGGCAGCTTATGACATATTAAAAGAACTTCAAACTAGTGAATGTTAAAATATTTTTATGATATCGACATTTGCACAGCACACTCAATCCCCATATATGTATTCTATATCGAAGTTGAATATCCAATTTATTTTACCGGGAGATTGGGATGCTGGGAGATTGGAATGCTAGGAGATTTTGAATGTAAATATGACCCAATAGGCTGAAAATGAACTGCTTATATGGGTCATATTTTATTGCCTGAGCAGCTGTAGATTTGTGACCCTATATACAGAATTGCATTTCTGGGTCACTTTTTGTTGCTTAATTGGCTGTAGATTTGTGACCCTATATACAGAATTGCATTTCTGGGTCACTTTTTATTGCCTAATTGGCTGTAGATTTGTGACCCCATGAGCAGAATTGCATTTCTGGGTCATATTTTGTTGCCTGATTGCCTATAAATATAAATTATGACCCTATTTTGCAACAAAACCAATCAAGGTAATAAATTATAAGAAAATATATATGTTGAATAAAACCTAATCCGCATAATCATGATAAATAATAAGTTACTTAAACAATATATCAGCTATACAACAACATTTCTACAGTTCCAAAACAAGTTCCTTTATCAGCTTAACTGAATTTTCTATAGCCTTTTTCTCAAACGTTGGATAATCCATAGTAGCACTATCATCAGCTTTATCAGATATAGCTCTTAATATTACAAATGGCACCTTATTAAGATATGCTGTCTGTGCTATAGCTGCACCTTCCATCTCTGTACAACAGCCATTAAAGTTAGAAGCGATTCTTTCTTTAACCGCTTTATCTGATATAAACTGGTCTCCACTTACAACTCTTCCTATATGTGTTCCTATCTCTGGCAGTACCTTCCTGCACGCTTTATCGGCAAGCTCGATAAGCTTCTTGTCTGCCTCAAACGATAATACATCCATTCTTGGTATCTGTCCAAGAGGATATCCAAAACCAGTTGCATCCATATCATGATGAAGAACATCACTTGATATAACTATATCTGCTATATCAATTTCCGCCTTAAGAGAACCTGCAATACCTGTATTTATAACATAATCTGCGTTGAAATCATCTACTAATATCTGTGTACATATAGCTGCATTAACCTTACCAATGCCACTTCTTACAACTACAACATCCTTACCATTAAGTTTTCCTGCCATAAATGTCATACAAGCCTTGTTCTCTTTTCGTTCAACCTGCATAACTTCAACAATCTGAGCTACTTCTTCGTCCATTGCTCCTATAATACCTATCATTACTTATACCATCCTTCTTATCTGATTATGACAAAGTCTTTACACGTATATCAATAACTTAACGACTTATTTTCATCGTAAATATAGTACCATAGTAATTGGCTGCATTCAACATTATGATATGCTGCTTTCTATATCTATTTTTACATCTATTTTTATCTATCTTATATTTACTTTTATATCTTCTCTTTTTATTTTCTCTTTATACCCACTCTTTATATATTTTTCGGAATTCATATTCCCCACATATTTTACAGGAATTTTATAGATGTCAATTCGCTAATTACTGTAATATGTGTTATACTTTATAAGCATTTATGATATGAATGATGCCAGGTGCTAAATTACATTTGTGACTGAATGTTAAAATGCATTTGTAGCGTGTTAAAATGCATGCTAAAATTTTTCGCCCTGACATATACAAAGCATAATAACAATAACAAAAAACATAAAACGGAGGATTGACTATGAAATATACAACAAAGGGCGTATGCTCACGTTCAATTGAATTCGATGTAGTAGATAATAAGGTTACAGGTGTTAGGTTTGAGGGCGGATGCTCTGGCAATACACAGGGTGTTGCAGCACTTGTTGAGGGCATGGATGTTAACGAGGCTATTAAGCGTATGAAAGGTATCAAATGTGGTTTTAAGCCAACATCATGTCCAGATCAGCTTGCTTCTGCACTCGAGCAGTACCTTGCCAAGGCTAATTAAACATTTTAGAAACGGAGAATAGAATGGGATCAGTAAGCAGGTTTAAAAGAATCTACATAGAGATCACAAGCACCTGTAATCTCAGATGTTCTTTCTGCCAGGAAACAAAACGTCCGCCACATTTCATGTCTATTGAAGAATTCGGACATATTCTTGACGAAATAAAACCATATACGAATTACATATATCTGCATGTAAAAGGTGAACCTATGCTGCATCCTGAACTTGATACTATTCTTTCCATGTGCCAGGATGCCGGCCTTACTGTCAACCTTACAACAAATGGCACACTGCTTTATAGGAAGCTTTTCACTCTTATAAAACATCCTGTACATCAGATAAATGTATCTATGCATAGCGCAGATGATAACGACTGCATAGATATGGATAACTATATAAATGAACTTTTCTACTCATGTGATGAAATATTGGAAAAAACAGATACTGAGATATCTCTTAGATTATGGAATACTAAAAATGAGCCAGCTCTTTTTGGAAAGAAAAACTGTACTATAAAAAAACATCTTTATGTCAATGTACAGAGTCCATTTGAATGGCCTGAGCTTGACAGCAGTTATTGCAATGAACGTGGTTTCTGTCAGGGACTTAGAACACATATAGCTATACTGAGTGATGGTACTGTAACACCATGCTGTCTTGATGGCAATGGTATTATGAAGCTTGGAAATATCTTTGACACACCACTTAAAAATATTCTGGAATGTGAGAGAAGTTCTGCATTTACAAAGGGGTTCCATAATAAATATGCTGTAGAACCACTATGTCAGCACTGCTCTTTCAAGGAAAGATTCGCACACAAGATGTAGACAAAATATATTTTGACAGAATTGGAGAATAGTGTGAAAAATAAGATTTTTCACACGCAAGATTTGTGCTTACGCACAAACTTGAGATGCGCTGAGAAGCAGCGCAAGAATGGAGAATATAATGAAAAAAATAGTACTTACCGGTGGTGGAACTGCTGGTCATGTAACACCCAATATAGCACTTCTTCCAAGCCTTAAAGAGGCTGGATATGAGGTATTCTATATTGGCTCATACAACGGAATTGAAAAAACTCTTATAGAAGACCTTGATATTCCTTACTACGGAATATCTTCCGGAAAACTAAGAAGATATAGAAGCTTTAAGAATCTTACTGATCCATTCAGGGTTATCAAAGGTTATTTTCAGGCAGGAAAGCTTATGCGCCGCATTAAACCTGATATCGTGTTTTCAAAGGGTGGCTTCGTATCGGTACCAGTAGTACTTGCTGCTGGAAATAAGCATATTCCTGTTATCATCCATGAATCAGATATGACACCTGGTCTGGCTAACAGGATAGCTATGAAAAAAGCAACACGAATATGCTGTAATTTCCCCGAAACAGTTAAATATCTTCCAAAGGATAAAGCTGTGCTTACTGGTTCTCCTATAAGACAGGAGCTTCTTCTTGGTAATAAGCTTGCTGGTCTTGAACTGTGTGGATTTACAACTGATAAGCCTATAATAATGGTTGTCGGAGGCAGCACTGGTGCTGTACACGTTAATGAGGCAGTAAGAAAGATTCTTCCAGAGCTTCTAAAAAACTTTCAGGTTGTCCATCTATGTGGAAAAGGAAAAATGGATACCTCCCTTAACAATCTCAACGGATATATCCAGTTTGAATACATAAGTGAGCAGATGCGGGATCTTTTCGCCATAAGTGATATTGTTATATCAAGAGCAGGTGCCAACTCAATATGTGAATTGCTTGCACTTAAGAAGCCTAACCTTTTGATACCTCTTTCTGCCAAGGCAAGCCGTGGC
>OCPV01000789.1_pt1 | contig 20807 bp, 18 predicted proteins | sample 1538511 | NCBI WGS metagenome assembly OCPV01 (sample SAMN04571704, study PRJEB22368) | human gut metagenome | biome: human gut; material: stool | host: Homo sapiens | place: Luxembourg | collected 2012-08-30 | reverse complement strand
GCAAGGGGCACGCCGCATCCGTAAGGCGGCAAAGCCGCCAACGGCTGCGCAGGGAACGCCGCTACAGACGCAATTGGTTTGTACGTTTATCGATGGCCTGTACCGGTCGGCGGCATTGCGCCGGGAGGGGCATGCCCCTCCCCTACAAGGCGTGTGCGTTTGCCCGGCAGTTGGTACAAATCGGCAGTGCCGAGATTGCCACGGCCCCTGTGGGGCCTCTCCGGGAGCCAGCGGGGGCACAAAACCGCCGCAGAGGAGCTCTCCCCTGCGGCGGCTTCTGGATAAACCGGATAATCAGATGCGGGCAACGCCGGAGGCCTTGGCAGCCTCGGCGACAGCAGCGGCGACAGCCTTGCCGACACGCGGGTCAAATGCCTTCGGAATGATATAGTCGGCGCTCAGCTCCTCGTCGGAGATCAGGTCGGCAAGAGCCTTGGCGGCAGCCATCTTCATTTCCTCGTTGATGTCGCTGGCGCGAACGTCGAACGCACCGCGGAAGATGCCGGGGAACGCCAGAACGTTGTTGATCTGGTTCGGATAGTCGCTGCGGCCGGTGGAAACGACGGCAGCGCCGCCCGCCTTTGCCTCGTCCGGGAAAATCTCCGGCGTCGGGTTCGCGCAGGCAAAGATGATCGCCTTCTCGTTCATGGTCTGGACCATTTCCTTCGTGACCATGCCAGGAGCGGAAACGCCGATGAACACGTCGGCGCCCTTGAGCTGCTCGGACAGCGGGCCGGCCTTCTTTTCCAGGTTCGTGACCTGGGCCATTTCTTCCTTGATCCAGTTCAGGCCGTCGCGGCCAGCATAGATCGCGCCCTTGCGGTCGCACATGGTGATGTTCTTGTAGCCAGCGGACAGCAGCAGCTTCACAATGGAGATGGCAGCAGCGCCTGCGCCGGAGGTGACGACCTTGACGTCCTCCTTCTTCTTGCCGACGACCTCCAGCGCGTTCGTCAGGCCGGCGAGGGTGATGACGGCGGTGCCGTGCTGATCGTCATGGAAGATGGGGATGTCGCACTTTTCCTTCAGCTTGCGCTCGATCTCAAAGCAGCGCGGCGCGGAGATGTCCTCGAGGTTGATGCCGCCGAAGCTGCCGGAGATGTTGTAAACGGTCTCGACGAACTCGTCGACGTTCTTCGTCTTCACGCAGAGGGGGAAGGCGTCAACGCCGCCGAACGCCTTGAACAGGACGCACTTGCCCTCCATGACGGGCATACCGGCCTCCGGGCCGATGTCGCCCAGGCCGAGGACGGCGGTACCGTCGGTGATGACGGCGCACAGGTTGTGGCGGCGGGTCAGCTCATAGGACTTGTTGATGTCCTTCTGGATCTCCAGACAGGGCTGTGCAACGCCGGGGGTGTAGGCCAGGCTGAGGTCATCCTTCGTCGAGACCGGGACGGTAGCGACGACTTCGATCTTGCCCTTCCACTGCTCGTGGAGCTTCAGAGACTCTTTTGCGTAATCCATGATAAACTTCTCCTTTTCTTTTTTGATCAGTCTATAAATTTCATACAGGTTATATTGCTTTTCGCTTTCCGAAGCGATGGATCGGCGGAAAGGCTCCGTCATCCGCCGCCGGGGATTGACGCAGAGGGGATTATAAAAAGACGCTTTGTGCCAATGCCACCATGATCGGCAGCGTCAGGACCGACAGCAGCGTGCTGATGGACACAAGGTTGGCCGCCGTCTCGCTGTCCTGCCGGAACAGGGTCGAGAACATCGTCGTGGCGGCGGCGACGGGGGCCGCGATATCCACGATGCAGGCCGCCAGCAGCATGCCGTCCAGCCGGAAGGCCTTTTGCAGCAGGAACATCAGCCCGATGCCGCACAGCGGGATGACGGCAAGACGCAGGGCAATGGTGATGTAGTAATTCGCGTGCTTCCAGATGGTGCGCAAGTCGGCCTTCGAGAGATAGTAGCCGCTGATGACCATGGGAACGGGCACGTTCAGGGCGCTGAAATAGTGGATGGGCTGCAGGATGATCGTTGGCAGCTCGATGGAGCACACAAAGATCACGATGCCGGTCAACACGGCGAGGATGCCGGGGTTCAGCAGCAGCTTTTTGAACGAGATCTGCCTGCGGTCGCCGCTCATGAGCACGAGGCCGAAGGACCACGCCACGAGGTTATACACGCCGATCCACGTTGCCCCGTAGAACACGCCGTCCGCGCCGAACAGGACCTGCTGCAGCGGCAGGCCCATGTAGCCGCAATTGGCAAACACGGTGCCGTAGCGCAGGACGCGGCGGGTCGGCTCCTTACCGCCGCGGATGCAGACATAGGCAAACGCGGCATACAGCGCGTGCGCTGCAAAGGCCAGCAGGGCAACGATGCCCATGGCGCGCAGCATGGCGCTGTCAAACTGGCGGCAGAACGACTCGACGATGGCGCAGGGACCGACGATCTTCAGCGCAAAGGCCGAAAGGTGGGAAATGCTCTGGTCGTTGAAAATGCGGATCTTTCCGCACAGGAATCCGACAGCCAGCAGGACAACAAGGATGAGGACCTGCTCGCCAGTCGACAGGATATTGCCCAGCATAGAATCCCTTCTCTCTGCAAGATGGTCTCATCATAGCAGAGAATTTGGATGATGTCAACGGTGAAATTGTATGTCAACTGATTGTATGACAACAAAATCATTGACAACCCGTGGAATTTCTGATAGGATGTTTTTGTGGGAACTGACAAAAATTTGTCTGATGTCTTCCCTGCTTCTCATACTGATTCCTGATTAAAACATTTAATCAGGAATCCCGTGTGCTACGCACACTCGCATCGTGCTGACGCACGCTGCGCCGTCTCATGCAGAATCTGACGCGCCTTCAGCGCTATAAAAAGCTTTTAAAGCTTTTTATCAGATTCTAGTATCAGAACTGCGCGTCCATTCCGGCGCTGCGCGCCGCCTCGCGGGTGTCGTTCTTCGAGATGCGCATATGCTGCCGCATCTCCAGATCGGCCGCCTCGGCATCGTGCTGGGCCAGCGCCTCCATGATGCGGCGGTGTGGCTCGACCACGTTCGAGCAGTTCTTCAGAATGGCAAACGAATTCAGCCGGTAGGTGTGCAGGGCGGGAATGAATTGCTTGTACAGCGAGACGAGGAACGGGTTGTTCGTGCTTTCGCAGATCTTCTCATGGAACTTCTCGTCGAGCTGGGCCATAAGGTTCGCGTTGGCATCCTCCGGCGGCAGCGCCGCAGCATGCGCCGTCTGGTCGACGATCTGCCGCAGCTCCGCGAGCGCTTCCTCCGTAATATGCCGTGCGGCCTCCCGGGCCACGAGCGGCTCAAGTGCCTCGCGCACCATGTAGATATCGCGCAGGGCAAAGATATTGCCCTCAAACCAGCGCTCGGCCTCCTCGCTGCTGGGCTGGCACGCCTTGATGAACGCGCCCTTGCCGTGGACGATCGTTACATAGCCCATCGTCTGCAGCACGCGCAGCGCCTCGCGGATGGACGAACGGCCGACGCCGAGCTGCTTGCCCAGTTCATTTTCCGTGGGCAGCTTTTCGCCGGGATTTCTGCCCGGCTCCTGAATGTAGCTTCGGATGCTTTCGATCACCTTGTCGGTGGTTGACATCTTGTCGATAGGGATCATCATAATCTCCCGCTCCTCTCTCGTTTGCCAGCTCTCGCAGTTAACTGCACATTACTTGACATTTTGCATTGCATAATGTTCTAGGTACTTCTGTAATCATATTAACGCATCAATTCAGAAATGTCAAGCGAATTTTATTCAAAACATGCGGCTCCGCCTCCCGGCAGGACCTGCAAAAGCTTCAGGAGGGCTTCAGATCATGACAAATCAGACCGGCTATATCGTTTACGCGACGGACAGCGTCGGCACCGCACTCGGCGAGATCGAGCCGGGCGCGATCCGCCTGCTCGGGGAGCCCGGCGACGGGCACGTCACGGCCGTCGAGCACATCCCCTTCGGCCACAAATTCGCTCTGCGGGCCCTGCGGGCAGGCGATCCCGTGATCAAATACGGCGCGCGCATCGGCACGGCCACGCAGGATATCGCGCCCGGTGAGCATGTGCATCTGCACAACATGCGCAGCGACTTTGACGAGCGTGCTTCGACGCTGGATGCCGAGACGGCCCTGCCGGAGGACGTCGTCTATGAGCTGTACTGAGGAGGGAAACGCCATGGAAGCAAAACCGATCTGCCAGGCCTGGCTCCGCCCGGACGGCGGCAAGGGCATCCGCAACAAGGTCCTCGTGCTCTACACCGTGGAGTGCAGCAAGCACGTCGCAGAGTCCATCGCGGCGCATTTTCAGGCGCAGCACAGGGACGTCGATGTCACCGGCTCGCTCGCATGTCTGGACAATCAGGCCGTCGTGCAGCGCATGCTGGCCTACTGCGTTCATCCGAACGTCGGCGCCGTGCTCATCGTCGGCCACGGCTGCGAATATATCGAGCCGGACCGCATCCGCGACTTCGCGCGGGCCCACGGCCGCCCGGCCGAGGCGTTTTACCTGCAGAAGGTCGGCGGCACGGAGGCGGGCATCGCGCTCGGCTGCAGGCTCGTCGGCGAGATGCTGGAAAAGATCGAGGCAGGCCCCCGTGCGCCGATGTACGCGCATGAGCTGATCATCGGCGCAAAGTGCGGCGGCTCGGACTTCACGTCCGGCATCGCCGGGAACGCCGTCATCGGCAAATTCTTTGAAAATCTGACCGCTGCGGGCGGCACGGCCATGATGGAGGAGGTCGCCGAGGCCGTCGGTCTGCGCGGCCATCTGGTCTCGCGCGCCGTGAACGAGGACGTCGCCCGCGATGTCGGCCTGACCTATGACAAGACCATGGAGTTCTGCCGCAGGCTCGGCCGCTACTCCATCTCACCGGGCAACTTCGTCGGCGGCCTGACGACGATCGAGGAAAAAAGCATGGGCGCCGTCGTGAAAATGGGCGGCTGCAGGATCGAGGGCATTCTGAAGATCGCGCAGCGGCCGAAGCACCCCGGCTTCTGGCTGCTGGACGTCATTCCGGACGACAAGCCCGAGCCCGCCTTCTTCTTCGGCGGCGACGCGACCGGCCTTCTGGACCAGATCGCCTGCGGCTGCCACCTGTTCAATACGGGCCGCGGCCACGTCGGCGGCACGCCCGTCGCGCCCATCCTGAAGCTGACCGGCAATCAGGAGACGTTCGACATGCTCAGCCACGACATCGACTTCTGCGCAGGCAGCGTCCTGACCGGCGCGGAGACGAAGGCGGAGGCCGCCGAGCGCCTGTGGGGCCTGATTCAGCGCATCTGCAATGGCGAGGAGGTCCACGCAGAGCGCGTCGGCCACCGCCAGGGCACCCTGTTCTTCAACTATCAGGACCCCCGCCGCGTCGTCCCGTGCCGGTATTGATCAGGCTCTCCCCCAGCCGGTAAAGTAGCCGTCCGCGCCGAAGACCGGGCGCAGCGCCACGCCGTCTGTGCGGAGCCACGGCATTGCGGCCGTGTCTGCCAGCAGGCGCTCCGTCACATAGAACGTCTGCACATGGTTCGTGTCGCGGATCCACATGGCACGATAGCCGCTTGCCGCATTCGCGCCCGTGATGGTATGCAGGGCAAAGCGGATGGCAAGGTCATCGTTCTCCATGACGATCGGAATGCGGAAGCCGTTGATATCGCGCGAGGTCAGGGAGTTGGGATAGGTCTGCTCCATATCGATCTTGTCGAACAGGCGGCGCGTCGTCACGTCGGCATTGCCCATGCCCGTGGCATTGTGGTGCGCCTCGTCCGTCAGATCGCGTGCAACGATGCGCTCGGCAAACGGCCGGGAAATGCCGTTCTGTGCGGAGCGGCCGGTGACGTTCGGGTCCATGCCCGCGCCGCTGATATTCTTGCCGATCCAGTCGACGATCAGAAGATCGAGTTTTTCATACGGAATTCCGAAGAGCTGCGCCGCCGCATCCGGCAGCAGCTCTTTTTCCGTCTCCAGAATTTTGTCCGGAGCGACGGCGACGACGCGATACGTCTCGTGATAGCCGTTTTCCATGGAGGCCATACCGCAGAGGATATTCGTGTTGGCGATGATCTCCAGACCGATCTCCACAATGTTCTGCGACATGCTCGGGAAGCCCTCGGCATGGCAGATGTCCGCGCCGAACTGCTTGCCCATGCCGATGACGATCATCTTGAGGATGCCGCTCTGGATGGGGCCGCGGATGTCCGTGTGGGGCTTGATGCGGCCGATGGGAATGATCCAGTCCGCCTCCGCCGCATAGCGGTCGATCCGCGCCGGGAAGCCGTGCGGCTTCGTGACGCCGACCTGCACCGTCTCCATGCTCGATCGGATGGGCGCGCCGGTATATTCCTCGGTAATGCCGAAATCGGCGAGAATTTTCTTCTGTCCCTCGGCCTGCGCGCCTGCGTGGCTGCCCATGGCCGGGATGATGAACGGCTCTGCGCCGTGCTCGCGCACGACCTCACAGACCGTGCGGACAATGAGCGCGATGTTGGCGATCTCGCGTGAGCCCGCCGCGATGCAGACGCTCTGGCCGGGCTTCAGCTGCTCCAGTGTGCCGCTCTCCTGCATCACGCGCCGCGTCTCTGCCGCAACGTCCTCGAGCTTCGGCGCGGAGCGCGTATTCTCGACGCGGTAGAAATTCGGCACACGATCGTGCTGGAGCAGGGCTTCAAAAATGCTCATGCCTGCGGGCCTGCCTTTTCGATCAGGTATTCCGCGGGATCGATGCCGAGGTCCTGGCAGATCTTGACAATCTCGTCATAGGTCTTGTCATTGACCTTCACGCCCTCCTCCGCCACGCGCGCCATGTGGGCATAGGCCTTGTCGCCATGCGTGTAGATGCGGGTCTGGCCGTCGGCCAGCGCAGAATTGCGGATGTCCTCGAGGTACTGGCTGAAGCGCTTTTCCATCTGCTCCTTGTCGCCGAAAATGGAATAATCGACGGCCATGAAGAAATGGCAGACCTTGTCGACATTCGGCACAACGCGGACCTCGTTGCTTGTGCGGCCGCCGGACAGGATGCCGCAGAACAGCTCGACGAGCAGGCTCAGGCCGTAGCCCTTGTGGCCACTGTTCGTCTCGCCTTCGCCGCCGACGGGGAAAATACCGCCGAGGGACTTCGTAGCGCGGATGCGCAGGAAATCGTTCGGGTCATAGCTGGGAGAGCCGTCCGAATTCATGAGCCAGTCGCCGGGCAGGGTCTTGCCCGCCTTGGCGTAGACCTCCATCTTTCCGGCAGGTACCACGCTCGTGGCCATGTCGAGATGGAACGGATGCGGCGTGCCGGGCATGGAGACGGCGATGGGGTTCGTGCCCATCATCGGCTGCTTGCCGAACGTCGGCACGACGAGGGCCTCGGTGTTCGTCATGGAGATGCCCAGCAGGCCCTGATCGGCAGCCATCTTGGCATAATAACCGGCGATGCCGTAGTGGTTGGAGTCGCGGACGACAACGATGCCGACGCCGGCCTTCTTCGCCTTGTCAATGGCCATCTGCATGGCGGCGACAGAGACGGGCTGGCCGATGGCATCATGCGCGTCGATCACGGCGGAGACGGGCGTTTCGCGGACGATCTCACTCTTCGCGCCGCGCTTGATGCGGCCGATCTCCAGAGAATGCGTATAAAGCTTCATGCGCTGCACGCCGTGGGACTCGATGCCCATGCGGTCAGATGCCAGCAGCACGTTGGCAATGTCCTCACAGTCGGAGCGGCTGTAGCCATTGCGGGTAAAAACTTCCACGGTCAGGTCCCAGAGACGCTGATCATCAAAATAACGGTATCCCATAGTTGATTCCTCCTGTATTTAGCCGCCGAGATAGGTCTCGCGGATCACGTCGCTCTGAATCAGTTCACTGCTCTTGCCCGAGTGGGCGATGCGGCCGTTTTCCAGCACATAGCAGCGATTGGAGATTGAAAGCGCCATATAGGCGTTCTGCTCGACAAGGATGACGGGCAGCTTTTTCACCGTGTTGATATTATGGATGACGTCAAACACATCGTCGACGATGACGGGGGCCAGACCAAGGGACGGCTCGTCAAGCATGACCATGGACGGGTCACTCATCAGGCCGCGCGCAATGGCCAGCATCTGCTGCTCGCCGCCGGACATGGAACCGGCCTTCTGCTTTAGGCGCTCCTTCAGTCGCGGGAACATGGTGTACATCTCCTCGAGCTTCTCGTTCATCTGCGCAGCCGTGTAGGAGCGGCAGTATGCGCCCATCTCCAGATTTTCCAAAACGGTCATGTTCGGGAAGACCTCGCGGCCCTCTGGAACATAGGCAATGCCCGCCTTGCAGATCTTGTGCGCATGCATGCGGTTGAGCTTTTTCCCGTCGAACGTCACCTCGCCGCGGCCCATGTGGACCAGGCCCATGATGGTCTTCATCATCGTGGACTTGCCCGCGCCGTTTGCGCCGATGACGGAGACGATCTCGCCGGGGTAGACATCGACGTTGATGTCATAGAGCACCTGCACCTTATCATAGTAGGAGCAGACGTTTTTCAGGCTTAAAATCGGTTCCATACTCATTCCTCCGTGCGGAAGCGGTCGCCCAGATAGGCCTTGACGACCTGCGGGTCATGCTGGATCTCCTCCGGTGTGCCCTCGGCGATCTTGCAGCCGAAGTTCAGCACCGTGATGCGATGGCTCAGGTTCATGACGACGTCCATGTTGTGCTCGATGAGGAACAGATCGATGCCGCTGTCATAGACCTTGCGCAGGATATCCACAAACTCGCGGCGCTCACTCGGGTTCAAGCCCGCGGCGGGCTCGTCGAGCAGAATGAGCTGCGGCATCGTCATCAGCGCGCGGCCAAGCTCGCAGACCTTCTGGCGGCCATAGGCCAGATTGTCGACGGTCTCGTTGCGCAGATGATACATGCCGATGGAGTCGAGCACCTCGCACGCCTTCTCGCGCAGGACGCGTTCCTCGCGGTGGCTGCCGCGCAGGTCGACGATGAAGCGGAGCATGTTGTGGGAAACATCCTTCTGGCCGCCCATCATGACGTTCTCCAGCACCGTCATGGAGGAAAACAGCTTGATATTCTGGAACGTGCGGCCGACGCCCGCCTTGACGGTCTCAAAGGTCGGCTTGCCGGTCAGCAGCGTATCGCGGAACCAGATCTGGCCGGACGTGGGCGGAATGACAGAGTTGATGAGGTTCAGCGTCGTGGTCTTACCGGAGCCGTTCGGGCCGATGAGGGCGTGGATTTTGCGCTCCTGCACGTCAATGGAGAGGTCATTGACCGCAACAAGGCCCTCGAAGCGCTTGACGAGATGCTCAATTCTTAATGTGGTCGCCATCCGCCGTACCTCCCTTCTCCATAGCCGGTGCGCCAGCCCTTTTCGCGGATCGGAGCCGCCAGCGAGACGATGCCCTTCGGCAGGAAGAGCGCGCACAGCAGAACGGCCGTGTAATAGACGAAATAATAGTACTTGCCGAGGAAGCGGAGCAGCTCCGGCAGCAGTGTGATGATCACAGCACCGATCACATTGCCGAACACCGAGCCGATGCCGCCGACCATGAGCATGATGACGAAGTTCGTGGACAGGTCCACCGTAAAGGACTCGGGGTTGATGTAACCGATGAGGTGGGCATAGAGCGCGCCCGCGAAGCTGCCGAGCATGGCGGCCAGCGTGAACGCACGGATCTTTACCTTGGCGACGTCGATGCCGCAGGACTCCACGGCGTCAATGTTGTCGCGCACGGCCTTGAACTCGCGGCCCCACTTGGAATTGACGATGCGCCAGGCGAACCATACCACAAGAATGGCCACGATGAGGACCATGTAGTAATACGGGATCGTCCCCTCCACGCGGTAGCCGAAGAAGTTATAGCGCTCGATGCCGCGCAGGCCCTGTGCGCCGTTCGTCACGCCCTTCATGTTGTTCAGGAGCATGCGGATGATCTCCGTGAAGGCGATGGTCGTCAGGGAGAGGTACACGCCGCGCAGGCGCAGGCTCGGATAGCCGAGCGCCTTGCCGATGAGCCAGCCGACGCACAGCGCCGCCACAAGGCCGAGCCACGGAGAAACGCCGAGCTTCACATTCAACAGACCGGAAACGTAGGCGCCCATGGCGAACATACCGGCCGTGCCGAGGTTCATCTGGCCGGTCAGGCCGGTGATGAAGTTCAGGCCGCAGACCGCGATCAGATAGATCAGGATCTGACAGGCGATGGTCATATAGTATTCATTCCGGATCATCTGCGGCAGCAGGGCTGCGATCACGGCAGCGATCAGCAGCGGCAGCAGCCGGAAGATCAGCTTTTGTTCCTTTTTCATGCGGCAGCCCCCTTACTTATTTTTCTTCCCGAGGAGGCCCTGCGGACGGAACAGCAGGAACGCAACCAGAAGAACAAAGGCCACAACATCCTTATAGACCGACGGCAGGATCATGGAGGCGATATTCTCGACGATGCCGAGCACAAGGCCGCCCGCGATACAGCCGGGCATGTAGCCGAAGCCGCCCAGAACTCCCGCTGCAAAGCCCTTCAGGCCGATCATATTGGACATGGTGGAGCTGACATTGTACAGCGGCACAACCAGGATGCCGATGCAGCAGCAGATCACGGTACTGATGGCGATGGTGATCGCCATATTGCGGTTGACGTCGATGCCGACGATCGAGGCCGCCGTGCGGTTCTGCGCCACGCAGCGCATGGCCTTGCCGGGCTTGGTCTTCTGCAGGTAGAACTGCAGCAGTGCAACGATGACGATCGCGGCGATGATGAGAAACAGGTTGGATTTTGAGATAACGGCATTGCCGATCTGGTAGGTGCCGGACATGAAGTCCGGGATCGTAAAGGCGTTGCCGCCCCAGATCAGGCAGGCGCCCTCCATGATGACCTTGCCGAACATGATCGTGGCCATAATGGTGAAGATCATGGACTTCTGCTTGCGCAGGGGGATGAAGATCAGATAGGCCACCAGAATGCCGAACACCGCCATCAGCAGCAGCGAGGTGATCGCACTGACCACGGAATTCCAGCCGAGGCCCAGCACGAACATGCCCGCATAGATGTAGGCGCCCAGCGAGACCATTTTGTCATGGCTGAAGTTCAGAACGCCGGAGGCGTTGTAGATCAGCGTGTACTCGATGCCGATCAGCGCATAAACAAAGCCCATGGCGATGCCGCTGATCACAAGCTGGATGATCGTCCAAATCATAAACAAGTCTCCTATGAGAGTCTCCGAGCCGGTCCGGTGCGCCGAATTGCCGCCGGGACCGGCTCGAAAGGTTCCTTATGATAGGGGACAGAGCGTATTGGCGCTCTGTCCCGGATACGCGTGGGAGATGGGGCTTAATCCATGGTGACCTGATCCTGATAGGACGGCACCAGATTCTTCATCACGCCGATGATGGCGGTGTGGGCAAGCTCACGCTTGTCGTTGGCCGTGTATACACCGTAGAGCGTGTCGAGGTTGATGGTCTTCAGGGCCTCGCAGAGGTCAGCAGACTCCAGAGAGGTCGCGCGCTTGGCAGCGTCGGCAAAGGCATAGACGCCGTTGTAGTACGTTGCGGCATAGATCTCCGGCGTGGAGCCGTACTTCTCGTCATAGTTCTTCGAGAAGGTCTGAACGAGCTCAGAGGGGTTCTCCGCGATGAAGTCGGTCACATAGTTCCAGCCCTCGATCCACTCGGCGTTGCACAGGGAGTAGACCTGCGGGGTCGCGATGGTCGTGGAGCTGATGACGGGCAGGTTCAGGCCCTGCTCATAGAACTGGCGGGCAGCCAGGGCGCACTCGTCGTCATGGGCCCACATGATGACCACGTCGCAGTTCTCTTCCTTGACCTTGAGGATCTGCGTGCTGAGGTCCTTATCACCGGCGTTGTGGCCGGCTTCGTAGTATTCCACACCGTTGGCATCGCACCACTTCGTGATGGTGTGCATCGCGCCGGAGCCGTAGTCATCGCTGCAGTAGAAGATGCCGATCTTCTTGGCGCCGTAGTTGGAGACGGCATAGGACGCCGCGACCTCCGCCATGATGGTGTCGGAGCAGCGCAGACGGTGGAAATAGGGATTGTCGATGTTGTCAGTCAGAGCGGCGCTCGTTGCACCGATGAGGAGGGGGATCTTGCCGGTCTGGACGTTCTGGTCCATGGCCAGTGCGAGGGAGCTGAGCATCGGGCCGACGATAGCGACGACCTTCTGGCTCTGGAGCTTGTTATAGGCGTTGATGGCCGTGTCGGCCTTGCCGCCGTCATCCTCGATGACGAGCTCGATCTGCTTGCCGTTGATGCCGCCAGCAGCATTGATTTCTTCCACGGCCATCTTGGCGCCCTGCTGGGCATAGCCGCCGTTCGTCTGGGAGTTGCCCGTCAGGGAGCAGAGGATGCCGAGCTTGATGGTATCGTCACTGCCGCCCTTGCCGCAGGCGGTGAAAGCAAATACCAGCGAGAGTACGAGGACCAGCGCGATCAGTTTCGAAAACTTCTTCATTTCATGACGCTCCTTTTATTCTCTTGATATCTCTTGATAGTGGGGTCTGGGATCATTGCCTGCAAGGGGTATCCCCCGCGCCGGAGAAGCGGGGTCCGATCCTCCGGCGCGGGGTGTGAGAAAGGTGATGACTTACTTAATGAGGTTGGTCGCCTTGATGGTGACGTCCATGTCGGCCAGCAGAGCGTCGACCTTCTTCTTCTCCTCGGGCAGCAGGTCGCCCAGCGGCATACGGGGCAGACCGGCGTCGAAGCCGAAGCACTTGAGGACATACTTGAAGACCTCGTGCCAGTGCGGATCGTTGTTGCTGTAGGTGATGAAGTAGTCGATGAAGTCCTGCATCTTATCCCACAGCTTGCGGGCGGCCGGAGCATCCTGCTGCACGGTGCAGAGGTTGAACAGGTCGACGCAGAACTTCGGGAAGATGCCGGGCAGGCCGGACAGCCAGCCGTCAGCGCCGGCGAAGAAGGCGGGCAGCGGCTCGTAGTCATGGCCATAGAGGGCGGTGATGCCGTCCGGGCAGTAGTGCTTCATGCCCTGGATGTAGCTGGCGCGGCCGTCAGCCAGCTTCACGCCGTTGATGATGCCCTGCTCTGCCAGCTCCTTCAGCTCGATCGGCTCGAACTGATAGCCGCAGAAACGGGGGTTGTTGTAAAGGATGATGTCGAAATCATCGCCGACAGCCTCGCGGAGCTTCTTGAAGTGGTTTACGACGGCTCTCTTGTGCGGGATGAGGTAATACGGCATGATGACCAGCGCGCCCTCGGCGCCGCACTTCTGTGCGAACTTCGTCATCTCGATGGTCTGCGCGGTGCCATACTTGCCGGTGCCGGGATAAACGGGGACCTGATGGTCGACGAACTTCACGAGGCACTCGATGATCTTCTTCTGCTCATCGTCGCTCATGGAGATGTTCTCACCGGTGGAGCCGGTCACGGAGAGGCTGTGTGCGCCGCAGTCCAAAACCCACTGGATATAGCGCTCGGTCTCTTTCTGGTTGAAGCTCTCGTCAGCATTCCAGAAAGTCATCACGGCAGGCATAACGCCGGAACCCTTGGTCTTACGCATGGTGCTCATATTTCTTCCTCCTGATAGACTTGTCGTCTTTTCTGAATTGGTTTTCATCTATCATCAGCGAGGCCTGCCGTGCACAAAACAGGTCTACGTTGACTGCTCATTTTCGCGGATATTGCGGATGATCTGCTCCTCCACATACCGCACATGGGTGGTGATGGCACTGACGAGGGCAGCGCGGTCGAGGCGGCGGAGGGCGTCGCAGATCATCCTGTGGTGATCGACGGCCTCCTGCGAAACGACTGCCACGCCCTTGAGGTTCAGGTAATTCAGCGTGACGCAGTTGTTCTGCACGCGGTTGTACAGCTCCGTCATGTAGGAATTGCGCGCGCAGGCGACGATCATGCGGTGCAGCTTCATATCCGCCATACTGGAGCGGTAGCTGTCGCCGCTCTCCTGCGAGCGGCTGCACTCCTCCTCACACTCGGCGATACGGTAATCCATAGCGGGCTCGCCGATGTCGCAGATGAGGTTTGCAGCGCCGACCTCAAAGAACAGGCGCATCTCCATCATATCCCGCACACGCCGTTCGTCCGCGGCGGGGAAAAAGAACTTACCGGTCGGGGAGGTCTCCACGATGCCGTCCGTGGCCAGGCGCTTGAGGGCCTGGATGACCGGCGTGCGGCTGATCTCATACTGTTCGCAAAGACGTTCGATCTGCACCTGCTCGCCGGAATGGAACTTTCCTTCAAAAATGCTGGAGAGGATCTGTTCGTAAACGGCCTCGTCCAAATTGCGCTTCAGGCGAAATGTGTTCATATCATACTTCCTCCAGTTTTATCATCACGAGCGATCTGCTGTTTATGCTGTATAGAAGTATTGTAGCCGCCATTCAATCTCCCGTCAATATTAAATTCATTTTTGCGCTTTCCACAAATCGATGGTTCGTTTTTCTGGCTTCATTATACACCATGTCTAAAATTTGTCAATCCTGAAATTAAATTAAAAATTTAGTTTTCTGTTTTGCACAATACGCAGGCGTATTACTTGTGCATTTTGCATGTTATTCCATCCGGTTACAGAATTCGATCCGTTTTGACCGATTTCCGCAGCACAAAAAACCGCACGCGCCGGAACAGGCGTGTGCGGGAAATGAGGACGCTGCCGTTCTGCAAGACTGGTCACTCCGGCCGCAATGCCGCAGAAGCGGACGCAGCGCATAAAAAACGGGCAGGCCATATTCGTTGACCTGTCCGCTTCATTTTTTGTTTCCCCGCTCAGGCAACGCCGAAGCAGGTGAACATAATAATAAGATAAGCGATATACAGCGCCCCTGCGAGGATGCCCATCCATCGCTTGAATTTGCCGCAGGCAAGCGCCGGGATCATCACGGCCGCGCTGATGATGAGGCAGGCCGGGATATCGAGCAGCATGCCCTGCCGCTCGATGGGCTGCGGGCGGCCCTGCAGCAGGGCGCACAGCGGCATGATGAGCGTCAGATCGAGGATGTTCGCGCCGATGATATTGCCGACAGAGAGCGAGGCCTGCTTTTTGCGGATGGAAATGATGGTCGTGACGAGCTCCGGCAGCGAGGTGCCGATGGCGATCATCGTGGCAGCGATAACGGCATCCGGCACGCCGATGCGGCGAGCCAGCTCCGAGCCGTTGTCGATGAGCAGCTGCGCGCCAAGCACGATGGCGGCCGCGCCGAGCACGAACTTGCCGATGTTCCACGCGACGGTCCTTCCGTCCTTCTTCGGCTTTTCCGCGGGCTGCTCAGCCCCCTGCTCGCGCCGCCCGGCCAGCAGACTCTCGGCCATGTAGAAGACGAATACGGCCAGAATGGCCGCGCTCTCCCACAGCGAGAGACTGCCGTCGCGCGTGAAGACGAACAGCAAGCAGATGGCGGACAGCAGCAGGCAGGCCTTCCCGGCATATTGCCTGCGCGTCATGGCGCACTGCATGCACACGAGGGAGATGCACAGGATGAGGCCGGTGTTGGCCGTGACGGAGCCGACGGCGTTGCCCACGGCGATGTCCGCGTTGCCCTCGAAGGCAGAGAACAGTGACACAAGCAGCTCCGGCATGGTCGTAGCGAAGCTGACGACCGTCGCGCCGATGATAAACTTCGGGATGCCGGTTGACTCGGCGATCCATGTTGCCGCGTCGACGAACAGGTCGCCGCCCTTCATGATGCAGAACAGGCCTGCGCCGAACAGGACGAGCACAAAAAACAGATTGCTTCCGGTTAGATCCAGCGGCATGGACGATCCCTCCAATGATTGCTTCTGCCGAGGCCCGCAGGCGATCGGTTCGAAGATTCTGCAAACGTAAAAGAAAACCGTTGTCAAGTGACAACGGTTTTCGATTCTGGAGCGGGTGACGAGGCTCGAACTCGCTACCTCCACCTTGGCAAGGTGGCGCTCTACCAGATGAGCTACACCCGCATTTGCAGGAATCATTATAGCGGGATCGGCTCGATTTGTCAAGTCTTTTTTGCAAAAGGTCGAAATTTTTTACGCTATGGCTCCGTCGGCTCCTCCGGCTCCGGCACGGGATTGGAGGGATAGGCCTCCGCGTCCCAGTCATAGCCTTCGTCCCGCAGCGCGGCGGGATCGAGCAGGTCGAGGGAATCGCCGCCTTGCTCCACGGAACGCATCAGGTCGACAGCATACCACGTTTCCTCGAGCTGCAGCAGGTTCCACCAGTGCGTCTCGCCGCCGCGCGTGCCGCTGACCAGACGGCACGCCAGCCCGGCACGGGTGCACTCGGCATAGAACACCGAGGCAAACGACAGGCTGTGCGCCCGCCCGCTGCTCAGCAGATCATAGGCAGGCATGTCCGGCGTCTCCTCCGCAGTCGTATAGGTAAAGCGGGTCAGCAGGAAGCGGGCCAACAGCTCTGCGCAGCGCCGGGGCGTCGTACCGCTCTCCACATAGGCAGCGGCAGAGTCCAGAATGGTGTTCACCGCGGCCTGCATGCTGCGCAGCGTGTCGCGCGGCTGGCTGTAGGTAAAATGCAGCTCCAGAATGCGCGTCTCGCCCGTCTCCGGGTAGACGGCCGCCGAGACCTCCGGCAGGGCCATGGCGCTGTCCGGATGCTCGAGGCAGTAGGTGCGGATGTAGCCGGAGAAATCAGCATCCTCATAGCTGCGGATGCGCAGCGTCAGCGCCGCGTCAAAATTAGCCAGCGCCTGCCGGATCTTCGCATGCGCGCCGTTGACGCCGCTCACGGTCACGATAGCATCGATCTCCGCCGCGGAGCGGCGGAACACAATGCTGACCTCGACGGTGCCGGTCTGCGCGTCGCCGCGCAGCTCCGCATCGGCATAGTCCACGGCGTAGGCGCCGATGGGGTCCTCCTGCGTGATGTAGCGCACGGTCTCCGTCAGGTCGGCGGTGAGATCGCCGCTGTAGCCCGAGATGCGGATCTCGCCCTGCTCCGTCCAGTTGCGGACAAATGATAGCATCGCGCCGCGCAGCTCGCTGCGGTTGCCGGCCGTGGGCGGCTCCTCCTGCTGCGGGGTCTCCGTTGCAGGTATGCTCGGCTCAACGTGGGTGCGGACGGAGAGATAGCTGTCGTCCGCGCCGCAGGCGGACAGCCCGGCCAGCAGGCCGAGCAGCAGCAGGCAGGCAATGAAATTCCGCACGGCGGCATCCTCCTTTTTGGCTTTACAGCTCGTTTCGGTCGTAGCGCTTGAAGCCGTCGCCCAGCACCTGATGGGCATCCTGCAGGATGATGAAGGCGTCCGGGTCGATGTCCATGACCAGCTCCTTCAGCTCCGCGAGCTGCTTGCGCTTCACGGCGCTGAGCAGGACCATCTTGTCCTGCCGCTTATAATAGCCCTGCCCCTTGAGCAGGGTCACGCCGCGGTCGAGCTGGCTGTCGATGGCCGTGGCGATGGCCTCATACTTCTCCGTGATGATGAGCGCGACCTTGGAATAATCCATGCCGTAGACGACGCGGTCGAGCGCCATGGAGGAGACGACCATGGCAATGACGCTGTAGAGCGTGTTGTTGAAGTCGCGGTAGACTACGCCCGTGATGACGGCAATGGTCAGGTCCATGCAGAGGATGATCTTGCCGATGGGGAAATTGCGGAATTTCAGCTTCATCAGGCGCGCGACGATGTCGACGCCGCCCGTCGAGGCGTTGCCCAGGAACACGAGGCCGAGGCTCACGCCCATGAACACGCCGCCGAACAGGGCCGCCACGAGCGGCTCGACGGCCGGGACCGGCAGGATGCGGGCGAACAGGTCAAGGAAAACGGACGTCAGCACCGTGCTGTAGAGCGAGCCAAAGAAGAAATGCCGTCCGATCTTTTTCAGGCCGCAGAGAAACAGCGGGATGTTGATCATGGCGTTTAGAATGCCGACCGTCAGGAATTTCGGGTGAGCGGCATAGACGATGATCATCGCAATGCCGGAGACGCCGCCGCTGCTGATGCCGCCCGGCTCCAGAAACAGGTCAAAATTCAGCGCGTAGAGGAGACTGCCTAAGGTGATAAACAGGATATTGCGAAGTAACTCGGTTTTCTGCTGGTTCAGGGCCTTCATGCGATGTTCCTCCTTCTTTCTTTTGCGCCGGACGACCCGGCCGGGAATGCTGTTTTCAGGAAACTCTGAATCAATCATCTGCGGCGGATGCCGGAGCTTTTTCGTCAATCCATCGGTATGGAAAGTTTGTGGTACACAAAGTACAACTGCACTTTCCATACCTCGCCTTGCCAAAAAATCTCTCGCCATCCACTCTTGCTGATTTATTCAGAGCTTCCTTAGAGCTCTTCGAGGGAGAGCTGCTTTTCGGCGGCATCCTCCTCGCGGAGCAGCGCGCCCGCTGCGGGGAGCGTGCGGGTGCGGTAGCGCGACTCGTTCACAATGCCGCTTTCGGCAAGCGGGCAGGCGCGGGCCAGCTCTGCCTTGCGCCGGAGCGTGAGCACAGCGACGCCGAGCGTCGTGCGCGTTGTCTTCGGGGCCAGCTGGGCCGTCTGCAGAATGAGAGCGCGTCCCTCGGTGGAGTATAGCACGAGCTGCACATCCTCCTGCAGCAGGAAAATGCCGCGCAGCTCACTGCGGTCGCTGTAGGCGCCGGTCAGCTTGCGGCGGTTGGACTTCGTCTGATAGGCGGAAAGCTCCACGCGCGCCGCCTTACCGTTGGCGAACAGGAAGAGCATGCTGCCGCTGTAGTCGCCGGGCAGGCAGACGGCCGCGACGCTCTCGCCCTCGTCGAAGCCGAGCTTCGTGGGCAGATAGTCGCCGAGCAGCGAGGCCTTGCCGTCGTCAAAATCGGCACAGCGCGCCTTGTAGACCTGGCAGCGATCCGAGAAGACGAGCAGCTCCGCCGCATTCGTCGTCTCGCACGAGAAGCGCAGGCCGTCTCCCTCCTTGAAGCGCTGCTCGCCGGACATGCGCAGCGACTGCGGCGTGATCTTCTTGAAATAGCCCTCGCGGGAAACGAAGATCGTCACGGGATAATCGGGCGTCTCCTCCTCCGGCTCCGGGTCGAGCTCCGCCGCGTCCTCCACGATGACGGTGCGGCGGTCCGTGCCGTATTTTGCGGCAACGGCGTCCAGCTCCTGCACGATGAGGCGGCGGATGCGCTTTTCGCTGCCGAGCGTCTTTTCCAGCTCGGCGATCTCGGCAGCCAGCGCGTCGACCTCCTGCGTTCGGCGCAGAATGTATTCCTTGTTGATGTTGCGCAGCTTGATCTCCGCCACGAACTCCGCCTGAATCTCGTCGATGCCGAAGCCGATCATCAGGTTCGGCACGACCTCCGCCTCGGACTCCGTCTCGCGGATGATGCGGATGGCCTTGTCGATGTCCAGCAGAATCTGGCGCAGGCCCTCAAGCAGGTGGAGCTTTTCGCTCTTTTTGCGCTTCTGGAAGAACAGGCGGCGGCGGACGCACTCCGTGCGCCAGGCCGTCCACTCCTCGATGATCTCGCGCACGCCCATCACGCGCGGCATGCCCGCGATGAGAATGTTGAAATTGCAGGCAAAGCTGTCCTGCAGCGGCGTTGAGCGGAAGAGCTTCTGCATGAGCTTGTCCGGCTCGACGCCGCGCTTGAGGTCGATCGTGAGCTTCAGGCCGGACAGGTCGGTCTCGTCGCGCATGTCGGAAATTTCGCGGATTTTGCCCGCCTTGATGAGCTCGGAGACCTTGTCGATGATGGCCTCCGTCGTCGTGGTGTAGGGGATCTCATAAATTTCAATGAGATTTCCCTCCTTCTGGTAGCGCCAGCGGGCGCGCAGGCGGACGCTGCCGCGGCCTGTGCGGTAAATCTCCGCCATTTCCGCCGCGTCATACAGCAGCTCGCCGCCCGTGGAGAAGTCCGGCGCGGGCATGACCGAGAGCAGGTCACACTCTGGATTCCCGATCCACGCGGCCGTGGCCTTGCAGACCTCGCGGAGGTTGAAGCCGCAGATGTTGCTGGCCATGCCGACGGCGATGCCCATATTGGCCGAGACGAGGACGTTCGGATATGTCGTCGGCAGCAAAGCAGGCTCGAGCATGGTATTGTCGTAGTTATCCACAAAATCGACGGTCTCGCTGTCGATATCGCGGAACAGCTCGGCGCAGATGGGGTCGAGCTTCGCCTCGGTATAGCGCGAGGCGGCGTACGCCATATCGCGGGAATAGACCTTGCCGAAGTTGCCCTTTGAGTCGACGAACGGGGTGAGCAGGGCCTCGTTGCCGCGCGCCAAACGGACCATGGTCTCGTAGATGGCGGCGTCGCCGTGCGGGTTCAGGCGCATGGTCTGTCCGACGATGTTGGCGGATTTTGTCCGCCCGCCGTTCAGCAGGCCCATTTTGTACATCGTGTACAGCAGCTTCCGGTGTGACGGCTTGAAGCCGTCGATCTCCGGGATGGCGCGCGAGACGATGACGCTCATCGCATAGGGCATATAGTTCCCGGTCAGCGTGTCGGTGATGGGCTGCTCGAGCACCTCGGCCCGCAGGCCCTCGACATGCGCCGTATCAATATTCTTTTTGAGCTCGGGTTCCTTCTTTTTTCTTGCCATAAACCGATACCTTTACAGTTTATTTTGTTCGTGAATGGAGATTTCGTTGCGGGCAGTTTCGCATATCAATGTAGGGGTGGGGACAGCCACGCCCGCGAAGCGGCAATCAATAGCACCAATTTGATAGGATGCACCGTTGTTACCGCTGCACCCGCCTGATGTGTCATTGCGAGGAGCGAAGCGACGCGGCAATCTCGGGAAGGCAGTTGCGATTTCGCCGGTAGCTTTCCCACGATGCAGCCGGGTACTGCGAGATTGCCACGTCGGCCTTCGGCCTCCTCGCAATGACAAACTTGAAAGCCTGTACGCTCGCCGAAAATGCCTGGAAACCTGCAACTGCCAAAGGCGCTCACTACCCGCAAGGGGCACGCCGCAT
>OCPV01000776.1_pt1 | contig 21072 bp, 15 predicted proteins | sample 1538511 | NCBI WGS metagenome assembly OCPV01 (sample SAMN04571704, study PRJEB22368) | human gut metagenome | biome: human gut; material: stool | host: Homo sapiens | place: Luxembourg | collected 2012-08-30 | reverse complement strand
CCCGGAATTCATGCTCAACTCCGATAAATATAACTCGGGATATCCACCCGGCAAATAGACAAAATCGGCCTCCGGTAAACAATCATCCCTCAATGGACTGAAATAGGTAATCTTGCCTAGAGTAGATAAGAAATGTATATTTTCCTCATATGAGAAATTAAAAGCGGGATCACGGGCGATGGCTATATTTAAGTTTGCCTTTGAAACAGTCCTCATGACTTCCTTAACCCGAGGAACTGGCTGTCGCTCTGGCAAAGCCGTGATTGCCAACAGGCGGTCTATATCCACATGCTCCTCCACCAAGCAAGCAACCCGGTCCGCAAACTCCTCAAAGCAAAAATCCTCATCCAACGACAACCCCAAATGCCGGCTCGGGATCTCTACATCCGCACACTTCGGTAGATAGCCTAACGCTTCCACACCCGCATCCTCACACGCTTGTCTCAAGAAAGAATAATGACTCTCCGACGCCACGAAATTAAATACCGCCCCCACGACATTCAGATCTTTCCGAAAATTCCGGAAGCCATAAAGCAAGGGAGCTACCGAATAAGCCGTACTTTTAGCGTTCACCACCAATACGATCGGTATCCGCAATAAACCGGAGATCTCCGCACTACTCCCTCGCATGGCATCGTAGCCATCGAACAGCCCCTTCGGTCACGGCTACATCCGCATTCGAGGTATACCGGGCATATAAATCCTTGATATGCCCTTCCGACATCATGAAACCATCCAAATTCACGGAAGCGCAACCAGCCGCCATTTTATGATGACGAGTATCTATATAATCCGGCCCACACTTAAAAGGCTGCACCCGTAAAGAACGATTTCTCAAGGCACGAAGCAATCCTAAGGTAAAAGTAGTCTTCCCGCTTCCCGACGAAGCGGCACCTATTAGCAAATGAGATCTCATGTATTCTGTTTCTAATATATCTGGGAAACAAAGATATGAAACCAACTCGTAAATGTAACATAGAAATAACATAAATTCTTGTTATACTATAAATCGATCCTATTATATTCGCTGCATGAAACAAAAAGAATAAGTAGTTAGTGAAAACAAGATTAACCATATTATATAGTATTTGTTGCATATCAATGTTTCAGGGCACGACTTTTTCCCAAACAAGCACTTTTACCCACCGGAACGACAGTTCCAGTCTAGCGCCTTTATCTACTTGGGGAAGAATCCAAAGACAAACCGACAAGATAATTACCAGCAATGTTTTCCAAATGACCTATATCGGGGTACCGTTGATCGTTAGCGGTTTGATTATCAAAAATGAGGACGATCATTTTCAGAGTTTGCGCAATACATATATTCCAAATTTCCGATACCATTACGACGATTACCTGCAATATCTACCTGCCGTAGCGATGCTTGGCTTAAAAATAGGCGGTGTACAAGGAAGAAGCTCTTGGTCCCGAATGCTCGTATCCGAAGCCATCACCGCCAGTATCATGGGAGCAACCATCAATACGGTGAAACATACGGCAAATGTCACCCGTCCGGATGGTTCGAACAATCATTCTTTCCCTTCCGGGCACACGGCCATGGCATTTATGGCCGCCACCATGTTGCATAAAGAATACGGGACGACCCGTAGCCCTTGGTATAGTATAGGAGGCTATACGGTAGCGACCGCCACGGCCGTATCCCGTATGCTCAATAACAAGCACTGGCTATCGGATGTAATGGTTGGTGCCGGAATCGGGATCTTATCGACCGAGGTCGGATATTTTCTAACGGATCTGATCTTCAAGGACAAAGGTATCACCCATAGCTATCTGGGATTCGAGACATTCAAATACCAGCGAAATCCCTCTTTTTTCGGAATCTATATGGGGTTTAGCTTGATGCCGACAAAGTTTAATCTGGCTCCGGATGTGCGATTAAAAGCATCGCCGGGAAGTACGGCCGGATTTGAAGGCGCTTGGTTCATGAATCGTTATATAGGCTTCGGCGGACGCATCTCGGCGACAAGCATGCCTTTATCCCTTACGAAACCCTTAGCGAATCCGACAGTTCCCGGTACGACCTATCAAGTGAACGCCCTAAAATCCGATCCTCTCGACATGATCGGCGGATACATCGGCTCCTACCTATCGTATCCGGTGACCAATCGATTTCTCTTGGGCACGAAACTGCTAATCGGATGTAATTACAGCCCAGCCTCCCGAATATCAGCATTGGGCGTGGAGGAAGGCAAACCGGAAACGATTGAGAAAGAGATCGTAAACACGAATAAAGCGTTTAATATAGGATATAGCACAAACTCCTCTTTCTCATACATATTGCATCCTAATCTAAATGTGCGGGTATTTCTCGATTATACTTTTATCCCCTCACGATTCGTATCATACATAGCCAACCCCAAAAAAGAAACCGATCGCTTCGAGCATCATAAGACCTTACAGGCCTTGACGCTCGGAGCATCGGTAAATATCATGCTTTGGTAGATTTAAAAATCAATATTGCTCCTTCTCGTTCGGGAAATCTTGAGATTTCACGTCCTCGATGTACGCTTGTACGGCACGGGTAATCTCCTCCCCTAAATTAGCGTAGCGACGTAAGAAACGGGGAGAAAAGCCTTGATTGATACCGAGCATATCATGCATAACCAACACTTGACCATCTACGCCTCCACCGGCGCCAATGCCGATAACCGGGATCGTAAGCTCCGAAGCGACACGAGCCGCCAACTCCGCCGGGATCTTCTCCAACACCAAGGCGAAACAACCTATCTCCTCTAGCAAATGGGCATCCTCGATCAGTTTATTAGCCTCGGCCTCTTCACGGGCACGTACCGTATACGTACCGAATTTATTGATCGATTGCGGCGTCAATCCTAAATGTCCCATAATTGGAATACCGGCACACAAGATACGTTCGATAGATTCCCGAACCTCAGCCCCGCCTTCCAACTTGATACAATCGGCATGCGTCTCTTTCATCACCCGGATAGCGGAGGCCAAGGCTTCTTTAGAGTTTCCTTGGTACGTACCGAAAGGCAGGTCTACCACCACCAGCGCACGATTCACCGCTTTCATGACCGATTTACCATGGTAAATCATCTGGTCGAGCGTAATCGGCAAAGTGGTCACGTTTCCAGCCATTACGTTAGAAGCGGAGTCTCCCACCAAGATCACATCCATTCCTGCTTGATCGATCAATTTCGCCATCGAATAATCATAGGCGGTAAGCATGGATATTTTCTCGCCACGCTGCTTCATCTCTATCAGGCGATGCGTGGTCACCTTTCTATTATCATCTACTTTTGCGACAGACATATTATATTTTTTTATTAATTGTTTCGGCCGCAAAGGTAAGTATTATTATTTATTTTCAAGACAAACATTCACGGCACTTAAGCCTCTGTCGCCACGTTCAAGGTCGAACGTCACGATATCGTTCACGGAGATATCATCCACAACATTGTTCACGTGAAAGAAATACTTTTCCGTCCCCGACAAGTCACGGATAAACCCGAACCCTTTTGCCTCATTAAAATAGTCTACCCTGCCCCTTAAGATAACGGGAGCCACATCCTCTTTCTTAGGAGTCGAGATCAAGATATCTTCCTGATTTATCTCTTCTTTTTGACGAAGTTCGGGAGGGACAGAGGTGATCATCCCATTTTCATCCACATAAGCGATCATATCCTCAAAGCTAGTCGCCTTACCGGATGATTTTCTTTCCTCTTTCCTGTTCTGTTTCTCTACTCGGCGGGCTTGTTTCTTTTTCTCGTTTTCACGTTTACCAAATGATGCGTATTTTGCCATACAGTCGATTTTAATTTATACTAGGGCCTCACGTTCCGTGAAGCGTTGTTTATACTAACTTAGCGTGAGAATTGATGATTAAAGGTGAGATCCGCTTAATAATAATATAAAAAGAAGAACTATGTCGATAATGATTCTAGACTCAAACTTTCGCAAAGATAATAAAATAAACGGAGAAAACCTTATAGATCCTCTCATTTAAGAATAAAAAAACTTACTTTTGCATCCTATACCAAAAAGCATTTATGAAACTACTTTTTTTTGATTTAGAGACTACCGGCATAAAATACTGGAGAAATGGCGTCCACCAAATAAGTGGGGAGATCGTAATTGATGGGGTTACGAAGGAATCTTTTAATTTCAATGTCTGCCCACATCCCCAATGTGAGATAGAGGAAGAAGCGCTTCGCATTTGCAACGTGTCCAAGGAACAGATACAAGCTTATCCTCCCATGCGAGAGGTGTACGTTAAATTCGTGAACATGCTGTCCAAATACGTGGACAAGTTTGATAAAAAAGACAAGTTCTTTCTCGTAGGATACAACAACGCCTCTTTCGATAATCACTTCTTGAAAGCCTTCTTCGTACAGAACGGAGATAATTATTTCTACTCATGGTTCTGGGTGAACTCGATCGACGTAATGGTATTGTCTACCCAGCATTTGATGCGCAAACGGCATGAGATGACAGATTTCAAGCAGGAAACAGTGGCAAGGGCTTTAGGCATACAAATAGATTCCGCTAAATTGCATGACGCATCCTATGATATTCAATTAACCAAAGAAATTTATAATAGGATATCCTCCCTCTCATTTATGGGTTGATTGATTCTTTTTATAAATTATCGTTTTTGACTATAGGTTGATTTAATTATCTTTACGGCGTAGAATCAATTTTTAAGATGTCTGTGAAACATAGTATCCGTATTTTCTTCTTTATTATCGCTCTCGTATATACAGGTTCCTTGACTGCCCAAGAAAAGGCGTATCCGAAAAACGGAGAGGGCATCACTCTTTTTCTCAAACGCTTCAACCGTACCGGCGGGACGTATCAGAAAGAGTTTATCGAGCTTAATAAAGGGAAGTTGGGTAAAAATAACACTCTGCGCATGGGCGTAAAATATACCTTGCCTCCGCTCGCCTCCGCCCCTCAGAAGAAGAATTATCAGCCCCTATTCGGCAAGTCGCTAGCCAGTTACAAAGTAACCTCTTCCGATTTAAAGGGAGCTTGCTTTTATCTGGTCAGCGGTCATGGCGGTCCGGACCCCGGAGCGATCGGTAAAATGGGCTCCCATGAATTGCATGAGGATGAATACGCTTACGACATCATGCTACGTCTGGCACGCAATCTTTTAACGCGAGGCGCAAAGGTACATATTATCATCCAAGACGCAAAGGACGGAATACGTGACCAGCAATTTCTCAATAACAGCAAACGGGAAACTTGTATGGGTAGTCCGATCCCCCTCAGCCAAGTAAGCCGTCTGGATCAGCGTTGCGCCAAGATAAACAGCTTGAGCCGGAAAGATAAAGAAACTTATAAGAGAGCGATATTCATCCATGTGGACAGCCGGAGCCGGCATCAAAGGACCGATGTCTTTTTCTATCATAAGCCCAAGGATCAAGCGAGCAAGCGCTTGGCTAAAACGATGAAATCCACTTTCTCGCGCAAATACAACCGCCACCAGCCGGGCCGGGGATTCTCGGGCACGGTAGACGATCGTAACTTATATGTATTACGTCACACGACCCCGACCTCCGTATTCGTCGAATTGGGCAACATACAAAACCAATACGACCAACAACGGATCATCCTCAGCAACAATCGGCAAGCCTTGGCCAACTGGCTTTGCGAAGGTTTTGTCACGGATTATAATTATTATAGGAAGTAGCATCCCTAATGATCTATTATACTAACACATATCCTGCGGCAGAAATGTTATATGAGCGATCTTAACAGCAATGTAACATATATTTCATTTCTCCGAAATAAGAATATCCGTTCTTTGCCAAAAATAATTATATTTGTATATGGAGAGCCGTAAGGCACTCTTTTAAAAACAGAACAGCTTATGGCAACAACTCGTATTCTTGTAGTGGATGATGAAGAGGATTTGTGTGAGATCCTTAAATTCAACTTAGAAATAGAAGGTTATGAAGTAGATACCGCCTATAGTGCGGAAGAGGCATTAAAAAAGGATCTGACCGTTTACAATTTATTATTGTTAGATGTCATGATGGGAGAAATCTCCGGTTTCAAGATGGCACGTATCCTGCGACAAGATGAGAAGACGGCCAATACCCCTATCATCTTCCTCACGGCCAAAGATACGGAGAACGATATGCTCACAGGGTTCAATCTCGGGGCGGATGACTATATCTCCAAGCCTTTCTCCATCCGCCAAGTGATAGCGCGTGTTAAGGCCGTACTAAGAAGAACTTCCGAGAAATCAAAAGAAAAAGAGATTGAGAAACTCGAGTATGAGACATTAGCTCTTGATACGAAACGCATCAAGGCTACGGTAGACGGGGTGGAAGTTCCATTGACCAAAAAAGAGTTTGAGATACTAAAACTTCTATTGGAAAATAAAGGGAACGTCTTCTCCAGAGAGGAAATACTATCTCGCATCTGGAAAGACGAGGTATATGTTCTAGACCGTACCATCGATGTCAACATCACCCGGTTACGTAAGAAAATAGGTCCTTATGGAAAGAACATCGTAACTCGCTTAGGTTTCGGTTATTGTTTTGAATGCTAATATTGTCGTGAATCATGGTAAAGATAGATGGTGAGAAAAGACACCGGATACCGTTTAGCCAACGGCTTTTCTGGTCGGTCTTTTTTATGTTCTTGGGCTTTACGGTCTGTTTCCTGCTATTCCAATATCAGCGGGAAAGGGAGTTCGCGCAAGAAAAGTTGAACAATGTGTTGAGTAACTATAATTACCAATTATTCCGCAAATGCCAACAAAGTACGGACATCAACAAGACCGTAATAAGTTTCATGGACGATATCCCTCAAAAGGATTTGCGGGTAACCATTATAGATCCATCCGGCGACGTATTGTTTGATAATAGCGGGACGGACGAGTTTAATAACCATAACGACCGGAGCGAGGTACGCAAAGCCCGATTATATAATGAAGGGTTCGCTATCCGTTCCTCGGAATCTACGGGAAAAAGGTATTTCTATTCGGCATCAAATATAGGAGGTTATATTTACCGCTCAGCCCTGCCCTATGATCCATATGTAAGAGGGATATTGACGGTAAACAAGGACTTCATTTATTTCATGGCATTGATGACCTTGATTTTCTTCTTTGTCCTTTCCCGTTTTACTTTCAGCATAGGTAAAACGATATCCAAACTAAGGGATTTCGCCTTAAACGTAGAGAAAGATCGAATGCCTGCGGTCGATTATGTTTTCCCGAATGATGAGCTAGGTGATATCTCACAGAATATCGTAACCTTATACCATCGGCAACAGAAAGCGAAAAACGAGTTATCCATGGAACGGGAAAAGCTTATCAAACATTTCCAATATTCCAAGGAAGGCTTCGCTATGTTTACAAGTGAAGGGCGGGAGATTCTTTCTAACATCCTATTCATTCAATTCATAAATGTCATATCCGACACCCAGATCCACCAAGTGGAAGACGTTACTGATATAGCCGAATTAGAACCAATCCGTACCTTCTTGAATAAGAATATCCGGAATCTGAATCGGAAAAAGAAAGTATTAAGAGAGTCCGTGACTATTGACAAGAACGGTAAAATATTCTTGATCGAATGTATTTTATTCCTCGATAATAGTTATGAGATCTCTATTAATGATATATCCCGTCAAGAAGAAGAAAGCCGGATGAAACGACAGCTTACGCAGAACGTCTCTCACGAGCTGAAAACACCGGTCAGCAGCATTCAAGGGTATTTGGAAACAATCCTATCCAACCCAGATTTGAGTTCGGACAAACGTCAATTTTTCTTGGAACGCTGTTATTCCCAAAGTACCCGCCTTACAGGATTATTACGAGATATTTCCGTATTAAACAGACTTGACGAGGCATCCGAGATGTTCGACCTCACGGAAGTAAATATCACGAAGCTTATCGCCGAGATACAAAAAGAATGCTCCCAAGATATGGAAGAAAAACACATCACGTCGGAAATTATCCTCCCGGGAGATCCGACCGTGTTCGGGAATAACTCCCTACTCTATTCCATATTCCGGAATCTATATGACAATGCGATCGCTTATGCGGGAGAAAACATAAGGATTACCGTCAACTGCTATAAAGAAGATCCTAAATATTATTACTTTAGCTTCTCCGATAATGGAGTGGGTATCCCGGAAGAACATATCAATCGCATATTCGAGCGCTTCTACCGGGTAGACAAGGGACGCAGTCGTAAGATCGGAGGAACCGGATTAGGATTATCCATCGTTAAAAACGGGGTTAATTTTCATAAAGGACAAATATCGGCGAAGAGCAGTCCGGGAAAAGGGGTTACTTTTTTCTTCACTTTGAAAAAGAAACTATAAGGCAGACCTCTAAAATTCCATAACATACGCTTGATATTTAATATTAAAATGTATTTTTGTATTGAACATCATACAATATCATGAGAAATACCTATTTAGTATTATTTATCTATTTAATGATCCCAATGTTTTCTTTAGGGGAAAACACCTATACTACCCAACAAAGGGAAGACAGCCTTTTATCCCTATTAAAGTCCTCGCCAGCCATAAATGAACAGATCGAGTTATATAAGGATTTAGCGACAATGTACAGGCAAATGCCCAAGGAGATTGTTTACCTAAACAAAATGGCAGATGTGGCAAGCTCCACTTCGAAAGGTCATGCTTCCTTATATTACGCATGGGCCAATTTATCCCGCCATTATTACAATATACAAAACAGGGATAGCCTGATTTACTGGTCGCATAAGATAGATTCATTGGCCGCGGCCAAGAATGAGGTTCCGGACGCATTATTCGATGCGCGAGGATTCATTTGCCAAATGGATCTATGGGACGGCAATTATGAGTTAGCGATGAACGGGGCGATCAGCCTATACAACTATGCCCGTGATACAAAGAGTGAATATGGATTGATTTGTTGCAATGAGAACTTAGGTTTAATCTATCAAGAAATACATCGGGATAGTGACGCGATAGTAGCTTATCGGGAAGGTCTCGATTTATTACAGAAACGAGGTGACAATCCGAAATTCGAGATGCAATACATGGGAAACCTCATCGAATCTTATCTACGAACCGATCATTTCACCGAGGCCGAGGAATTATTAACCCGTTACGATGAAATGATCCAAGATAGGGAAAGAGAGAATGAAGAACAAGGCACCGCATTCCCCGTGGATCGTTGCCGTGCGCTAATGTATGTTTTTTATGCGGATATGTATGTCCTTCAAGACAAGCCCAAGAAAGCATTGGAGACCTTGTTGAAGGCGACACCGATCGTAGAGAAAACCGGAGATGATTATACGGAATTCTGCTACAACTTCGTTTTCGCCAAGTATTACTATTTAATAGGTAAGTATGGAAAGGCGCTGAATATCATAGACACAAATAAATTAACAGAAGAAGATATACGAACCTCGGAGCTGAAAGTCGAGATACTCGAAGCATTGGGACGTTATAAAGAAGCGCTCGCATTTAGTAGAGAAGTTGTAGAACATACCAAGATGTTGCATGACGAGGCCTTCAACCGGCAGATCAATCAGCTCCGGACATTACATGATCTAAACAATCAAGAGATGCAGGCATACGAGCTACAGCTACGTGAACAACAACTGCATACCCAAAGGTTGTTAATGATTATTCTACTCGTAGTATCGATCGTTCTTTTAGTGATGCTATACATCGTATACAAGTCCTATCGCTCCGCACGCCGCTACCAACGAGAACTTATGGAAGACAAGGAAGCCTTAGTAGAGTCCGAGCGTCAACTTCGTACAGCCAAAGAGATAGCGGAACACGCCAACCAGATGAAAAGCACGTTTATCGCCAATATCAGCCATGAGATCCGTACGCCGCTTAACGCGATTGTCGGCTTTTCGGAATTAATATCCGATGAATCTATTTCCGCTGGCGAAAAGAAAGAGTTTTTCTCCATTATCAACAATAACTCTTATTTATTACTTAATCTGATAAATGACATTCTTGACCTTTCTCGCCTAGAATCCGGGAATATGAAGTTCATTATAGAGAAGACAAACTTATCGGATTGTTGCCGGAACGCTTTAGCAAGTGTAGAGCACCGGGTCTTTCCGGGTGTTCAATTGACCTATACACCTTCTGAAGACCCCTTACATATCCAGACAGATTCGATACGTCTCCAACAATTATTGATAAACTTATTGACCAATGCCTGCAAGTTCACGAAAGAAGGAGAGATCAACCTATCTTATCAAATAGATGAGGACAAGCAGCATGTACGTATCACCGTAACCGATACCGGATGTGGAATACCGGAGGATAAGCAGAAAGCCATATTCGAGCGTTTCGAAAAGGTAGATGAATACGCGCAGGGTACAGGCTTAGGGTTATCCATCAGCCAAACAATTATCGAGCATTTAGGTGGCTCCATTCAATTAGACCCGACGTATAAGCATGGAGCCCGGTTCATCGTACTCCATCCCTACAACCCTCTTGATAATCCATCATGACGTAAACCACGTCTTGAAATCCGGCACTCTCGCCTTGCTAACCAATATACGGTCCAAGGTCGGTACGATCAAATTGATCGCAAGGCGTCCGTTAAACCAGAGATCGATATCTTGCACCGCCTTTCTGGATATCAAGTATTGACGATTGATCCGGAAGAACAAGGCGGGATCAAGGCTATCGGCGAGCTCATCCAAGGTCTGCGTGAAAAGGTATTCCTTCCCGTCCGTCATCACCGCCTTTACATTTCCGTCCGCTATATAGAAAAATAAGATCATATCCACGGAAACAGGTAGCAGCTTATCCCCTTTCACAGGGATCAAGAAATGCGTTTTATATCCTTCCACCCGCTTCAAGGCTTGCATGACAGCGGAATAATCGATCGCTTCTTTCTCCACAGCCGTCGATTGTAACCGTGACAACTTATCCAAAGCTTTCCGTATATCATCCGCGTCGATCGGTTTCAGCAGATAATCTACGCTATTCACTTTAAACGCTTTCAGCGCATATTCATCATAGGCTGTCGTGAAAATGATCGGGCAAGAGATATCTACATGACCGAAGATCTCGAAAGCCGAACCATCCGCCAAATGGATATCCAGAAAGATAAGTTCCGGCATTGGATGCGATTGAAACCATTCAACACTATCCGTAATACTATCTAGGACATCGATCACCTCGATATCCGGATCAACCTCTCCCAGCAATGCCATCAAATTACGGACAGCCGCTTTCTCGTCTTCTATTATCAAAGCTTTCATACCAAAGGGATTGTTACGCTGAATATACTAGCATCTTCTTTTATGGAAATATCTTTCTTATACAAGAGGTTATAACGTTTACTCAGGTTCACCAAGCCAATACCGGTGCCTCCGCTATGTGTCAATTTCGGTTGGATGGGATTGCTAACCGTCAAGGAATCATGGTCTGAACGAACGGATATGGTCAATGAATGGCGGTTGCTGATCTCGTTATGCTTCACGGCGTTCTCGATCAAAAGCTGCACCGACATAGGAGGCAGTTGCTTAGACTCGTGCTCCTTCCCTAAGTCTATATCGAAGACTAGATTATCCTCATAGCGCATTTTCAAAAGGAAGATATAAGCGTTCACGAAATCCATCTCCTCCCGTAAAGTAACACTACGGCACTCATTCTCTTGCAAGGTATAACGTAAGACACGGGATAACTCCTGCAAATATTCTTGTGCCTTCCCGGGAGTCTCCCGGATCAAGGAACGGAGCGTATTTAAGGAATTAAATAACATATGAGGATTAAGCTGACTCTTCAACGCCTCATATTGGTTCAATAGATTCTCCGCCCGCAATTGCTGGTTCTCGACCTGTACTTGCTGGCTTTGACGAATCAGGTAAATCATATAGCAACTCCCCGTAACGACACACGACATGATAAAATCCCTCAACGGATGCAGATAATGATGTACCAAGGCGTCGATCGCCGGAATATCAAACTGATGGTGCAAGAACACGAAACCTTTTCCTAATAAATTATTCACGCACCAAGTCATTACGAACGAGAGAAGGACCTTCTGCCAAGAGATACGCGCTTTCTGCCGATTGAAACCAAAGACATACGTGTTCATCGCAAATAACAGTAAGAGGGACACGAAGGTGAAAAAGACCTCATTCGCTACATCCAATACCGACATATCCGGGAAAAGAGCGTTCTGCCCGGTAACGTCAAACAACGACACCAATTCCGGGAAATGGATCAAGAAGGCCACCATGATCGATATGATGACCAACGAGAACACATATTTATTCTTTATATTCATTTTCTTCATGAAGGCAAAGATAGTCATTTCTTCTCTACCCGTGCGGAAACATACATACCGGGACGAAAACGAGGATTTGTCTCTTTTACCCGAGCGTACATTTCCAAGGAACGGCTCGTCTCGTCCACCTGTCCGATCGAGATCAAGACCGCATGGAAGGTCTCCTTCCCCATTCCATTCACCCGGAACTGCACTTGGTTCCCAATGGATAAGTCCGCTAAATCCTTCTCATAAGCGGTCAGGCAAAGAAGAGTCTCGCCTTTATCGATCACATCACAGATCGGTTCGCCCGCGTTCACGTATTTACCGAGATTAATGGACAGCCCGGCGACATAACCGCTCAGTGGCGCTTTTACCTCCAAATAAGGTTGGATACCGTCTTCCAGAAGATCGCCGGCGGAGACACCTAGGATAGCAAGTTGCGCGGCGGCGGCATCTTGACGGCTCTTCATGGAAAGATAATCCGCCTTGCTTTGCTGGAAACGTTTTTGCGAGGCCGCTTCTTGCTCACTCAAACGCTGTTGCCTTTTATACTCAGCCTCTAAGTATTCCGTTTGGGCATGGGCATCCAAATAGGTCTGTTGCAACGTGATAAAATCCGGATTCTCCAAGCTGACGATCACCGAGCCCTTCTTCACATAATCGCCCGGAAGCAGCGTAGTAGCATGAACCGTGCCTCCCATCGTCAACGTAACCGTAGCCTGCCGCTGCGGGGGAACTACCATGATCCCGTTGAAAGAGGAGTGATTCGGAAGGGCCGTTGCCGAGGAAATCCCATCCACCTCTACGCTATCCACGGATGGTTCGGACGGTACGCTTTCCGCTACTTGAGTAATAGCGGGCCGGGCAGTTATGTCTTGCGAATCGCCCTGTCCTTTCTCCGCGTTGTTTGTCATACTGCATGCGGCCAATGCCATAAGAGCCGCAGGAATCCATATCTTTTTCATCTTATACTATTTTTCTGGTTATCTACTATACAACTCCAACTCAAGCGCCGATATATTATAGGCATATACGGCCTCGATATATCCCCGCCGGATCTCCCGGGCGGCGTTCAGGCTTTGAACAAACTGCGTGATATCTGTCTCGTTCTCTTTGAACTGTACCGTCGCGCTCTTCAACAAAGCCTCCGCTTCCGGTAAAGCGCCGGTCGTATAATAGCGGATATGCTCTCCTTCCTTACGAAGCGCGACGCTCAACTCCTCCACCTTATTGTTCAATTGACGGATGTTACTCTCCGCTTCCGTACGGGCGATATAGGAATCGATCTTCGCTTGCCTTACCCGGCTATGCTGCGGGAAGAACAATACCGGGAACGAGATCCCGACCATCCAAGAGTCCAGACCGCTCAACGGGGCTATTTTCTGACGCACATATCCTACCGATAGTTCCGGGAAGAAACGGCTTCGTTCGATACGAAGCATGGCTTTCTTCTCATCGGCCACGCTCCGGAAATAATTCAGATGGATATCGGACGGAGCGATCTCGGCTACGCGAGCGGGGAATAAAACCAATGTCGTATCCATAGGCAGTAATGGGGAATCCGAATAACAAGTCCAAGAGAAACGACGGGTAGCCAATTGCAACTCCTCTTCCGCCTGCGACAAACGGGTTTGCAGATCGGCTACCAAGGTAGATGACATATTCCGCTCCAATAGCGTGATATCCCCTTGCTCATAACGCAACTGACTTGCCTTTCGCAAACGTCCGGCCCACTCGATCTGCTCTTTATACAAGGCACATAGATGAAAGGCATATTGATAATAAGCCCATGCCCGTTTTACCTCGGCCGTAATCTCCTTCTTCACCAAGTCCCGGTAATATTCTCCCGTGGTGACTTGACGGTTCACCAAGGCGTTCTTATAAAATGGGGTCAATAGAGAGCCTAAGGATTGCGTGATCTCCATCTGATTGTCGTTTCGTGTCTCACCGTTGATCTGCCCCCATGAATAATTAAAGGTGGTCGGTGACACCTCCCAGCTCTCTCCCCGTGAAGCACGACTACGTTCAATGGATGCCATGGCAGTCTTCAGGCGAGGATGATTCTCCAAGGCGATCGTCACGGCTTCTTCCAACGACACCGTCTGTTGGGCATGCGTGGGGAATAAGATACCTAAAAAAAGAAGAAACGGCAATAGGCGCTTCAACCAGCGTTGGCGCTTCCAAGCGGCCGAGCTATTTACCAACCGATAAAATACCGGGATAATAATCAACGTCAAGATCGTGGAGACAATCAAGCCTCCGATCACGACCGTCGCTAACGGACGTTGCACCTCCGCGCCCGCGGACTTCGCTATCGCCATCGGCACGAATCCTAGAGAAGCTACCAAGCCGGTCAAGAATACGGGGCGAAGTAGATGCGGACATCCTTTCGCGAGGATACGATTCGTTGTCATTTGATATTTAGTTTGTTTTCGTAAGTTATTAAAATGATTAATCATTAATATACCATTCAAAACCGCTACGCCAAACAAGGCGATAAAGCCGACCCCCGCCGATATACTGAAAGGCAACCCTCGTAACCAAAGGGCCAGAATACCCCCGATCAAGGATAACGGGACGGTAGAAAATACCACCAGCGAGTAGGTAACACTCTTAAAGGCAAAGAACAATAGCAATAAGATCAATGACAAGGCGACCGGTATCACGATCGTAAGCGTATCGATCGCATTCTGCAAGTTCTCGAACTGGCCGCCATACTCAAAGTAGTATCCCGGTTCCAGCTTGATATGCTTGTCAAGGGTTTCTTGGATAGTACGCACGACTTTCTGGATATCAGCGTCACGGACATTCACCCCGATCACGATACGGCGTTTCGTGGCATCCCGGTTAATCTGTAGAGGCCCGTTGACCAGCTCGATCGTAGCGACCTCGCTAACCGGGATCTGGATTCCCTCGGCAGTCCGTACAAAGAGCTTATCCAAATTCAGATCCGCCACTTTATCGTTATCCAGACGAAGCACCAAGTCGAAACGTCGCTCATTCTCGAAAACGACACCCGCCGCCTCTCCCGCATAAGCCGTACGGATGATCGTGTTCAACTCCTCTATATTCATCCCGTAACGGGCGATCTTGGCACGATCGTAGTGTACGACCAATTGCGGTAGCCCCATCGCCTGCTCCACGATCACATCGGCGGCTCCCGGTACTTGCTCCACGAAAAGAGAGGCTTCCTTCGCCTTCTTATAAAGCTCCGCCATATCCTCTCCATATAGCTTGATCGCGATATCCGCCTTGGCTCCCGTCATCAATTCATTGAAGCGAAGCTGGATCGGCTGGCTGAAATTAAACTCCGCCCCCGTAATCGGTTCCAAGGAGGCCTTCATCTTCTCCACCATCTCCGCACGGCTGGAGGCCGAGGTCCATTCCTTGAAAGGTTTCATCACGATCATGATATCCGCGTCTTCCACCGCCATCGGGTCGGTCGGAACCTCGGCCGTTCCGATCTTGGCTACCACATGCTTGATCTCCGGGAAATTCTTCATCAAGGTCTCTTCCGCTTGCTTCGATAGCTCGATACTATGCGTCAGGGAACTACCGGCGGGAAGCGTCATCTGCATGGCGAAATCCCCCTCATCCAGCGTAGGGATAAACTCCGCCCCTAACCTCGTGAATAAGAAAAGGGACACAGCCAGAGCCGCGAAAGAACAAGCGATCGTTCCCCAGATATGACGCAAGCAGAAATGAAGCGTACGCCTGTAAACCCCGTTTAATTTCCCGAAGAAACGATCGGCGAATGTAGGCTTCGAAGAGATCGTACGCTTTAGGAACAGGGAGGCCATCATCGGCACGTAGGTGAGCGAAAGGATCAAAGCTCCGATAATACAAAATACCAAGGTCTTCGCCATGGGGGTAAAATACTTGCCCTCTATCCCGGTCAGCGTAAGTAGCGGGAAGAAGACGATCAAAATGATCAATACGGCAAAGGTAGCGCTCCGGGCGACATGACCGGCTCCGGCCTCGACCTCCCGGTCCATCTCCTCGGCAGAGAGCGTACGCCCCATCAACCGCCTCGAATAGATATGCGCCAATATCCCCTCCAATATAACGATCGATCCATCGACCACGATACCGAAATCGATGGCCCCCAAACTCATCAGGTTGGCGGAGACCCCGAAAACACGCATCAAGATAAAAGCGAAAAGCATCGCCAACGGGATCACGGAAGCCACGATCAAGCCGGCCCGCACATTCCCCAAGAAGATGATCAATACGATAAAGACGATCAACGCTCCCTCTATCAAGTTACGGATCACGGTGGATATATTTCGGTCTACCAATTCGGAACGATTCAAATAAGGTTCTACACGAACACCTTCCGGCAACATTTTCTGTACCCTTTCGACCCGTGCCTCCAGTTCCTTGGTCACGACATTGGCGTTCGCACCCTTCAACATCATGGCGATACCGCCCACGCACTCTCCCTCGCCATCCTTTGTCATGGCGCCAAAACGCTTGGCGGAACCAAAGCGAACCGAACCGACATCGCTTATATGAATCGGTATCCCTCCACGGTTCGTGATCACAATGCGCTCGATGTCCTTTATCTTGCCGATCATTCCCTCGCTACGGATGTAGTAAGCCTTATTGATTTTCTCGATATAACTGCCCCCTGTATTCTGGTTATTCCGGTTGAGTGCCTCGAACACCTCGCCGATCGTAATATTCAAGGAATAAAGGGCATCCGGATCTACCGCCACCTCATACTGTTTCAGATAGCCGCCAAAGCTATTGATCTCCACGATACCCGGTATACCGCTCAGTTGCCGTTTCACGATCCAGTCCTGAATGGTACGGAGTTCCATGGCGTCGTATTTCTCCTCATAACCGGGCTCCACGCTCAATACATATTGATAAATCTCGCCCAAGCCGGTCGTGATAGGCATCAGCTCCGGCGTACCCAGTTCCGTGGGGATTTCTCCCGCCACGGTTTGTATCTGCTCGTTTATAAGTTGGCGGGCATCTAAGGTAGGCACGCTTTCCTTAAATACGACCGTTACCAATGACAGGCCAAAGCGGGAAACGGAGCGGATCTCTTCCACGTTCATGATATTACTCATCGCTATCTCGATAGGCATGGTGATCAATTGCTCTACCTCTTGCGGGGCCAAGGTTGGCGATACCGTCACGATTTGCACTTGATTGTTCGTTATATCCGGTACGGCATCTATCGGTAAAGTCATCATGGCATAGATTCCTCCCAGAAGCAGAAACAAGGTTGTCAACCCAACGAATAGTTTCTTCTGAATAGAAAAATGGACAATCGCTTTAAACATCACTTCATTTATTTAATATAATAGTTACAAAAATAAAAGGTAAGCGTTTGCCTGCCCGACATAAAATAATGAAGTGACCGAAATCAAGGTTGAAGTATCGGTATGAGGAGTTGGAGCATATCTATAGAAAAAGGCTTCACATGCCCTCTATGACACATGAAGCCCCTTTTGTTATCCTATATAAATAATAAGAATCGTTGCCGTTAAAAGCGGATCAGCACTTAATGCTCAACTGTCGCAACACCTCACGGATCTTCTCATACGTGACGATACGTGTAGGAACCAAAGGCAAACGAAGCTTATTCTCGATAAAGCCCATCATATTCAGCATACTCTTCGCTCCGGCAGGATTTCCATCCACGAACAACAGGCTGAACAGCTCCGTGAAGCTGTGATGGATCGTACGTGCGCTATCATAATCACCCGCCAAGGCCAGACGTACCATACGGCTAAACTCACGAGGGAAGGCGTTACCGATCACGGAGATCACTCCCACCGCACCTAATGTCATTAAAGGGAAAGTAATACCATCGTCACCGGAGATCACGTTGAAACGGGCCGGCTTGTTCTTGATGATATCATCCATCTGGGTGATATTGCCGGAAGCCTCTTTCACGGCGATCACGTTATCGAACTCACGGGCGATACGAAGCGTAGTCTCGGCCGTCATGTTCACACCCGTACGCCCCGGTACGTTATAGAGTACGATCGGTAAATGAGTAGCGTTGGCGATCGCCTTGTAATGCTGGTAAATCCCTTCTTGGGAAGGCTTATTATAATAAGGTACGACCGAGAGGATAGCGTCGATACCCTCGAAATTATCGGTCTTCAATTTCTCGACAACCGACCGTGTACAATTACCTCCCACGCCTAATACGATAGGGATACGGCCCCGTACACGAGTCACTACCAAGCTTATAATGTTTTTCTTTTCTTCTTCCGTAAGTGTAGGGGTTTCCGCTGTAGTTCCCAGCACTACCAAATAATCCGTACCGTTCTGCACCTGATAATCCACCAGCTTGCCTAACGCCTCGTAATCTACACTCTCATCTTCCTTGAATGGCGTGATCAACGCCACACCCATTCCTTTTAAATTTATGTCTGCCATGGGGAAAATATTCCTTTTTGTTATTTAGCACTGCAAAAATAAGGAAATTATATCATTTAGCACGGATGGAACGCAAATAAAATAATATCTGTCCGAATAAATACTGAATATCGTCCTTATCTGTTACAGTCAAGCCTAAGTCGTACCATTCTTGGCCCGGATACTTAATCCCGACCTTGAAGGCGGATGGATGCCGGAGAGCGATGTATTGCAAGGCATAACAACCCGGCCGGGTGATATCGATCAAGATATCCGCCTTGAGAGCGCCCACCTTTTCCAAGACACTATCGGAAGGGAATCCCCACGCGTTGAGATCGTTCTTTATATGTACAGGAATATTGGAATCGTCGAAAGGAATATCCGCTCCTCCGGACGGCACATATACACACGTCTTGATGTCCTTCTTCGCCTTGCGCAAAGGCTCCAAGGCCCTCATGACGTCCTCGTGATCCTCTATATTATACAAGACCAAAAGCGAACGTGCCTCATCCAAGGAAAGGGAACGATGCGGACGCTTGGCAGCGTCCGACACTAAAGCCTGTATCTTCTTCTTGATAAAATAATTCGTAAACATTTATTCCAGCATATTTAAGAACGCATCCTCGTTGATAATCTTCACACCCAGCTTCGCCGCTTTCTCCAGCTTGGCCGGTCCCATATTCTCGCCGGCAAGGATATAATCGGTCTTCCCCGAGACGGAGCCGCTATTCTTGCCGCCATGTTGCTCAATCATCGCCTTATACTCGTCACGTGAATGCTTGGAAAATGTCCCGCTGATCACGATCGTCAATCCTTTCAACTTCTCGGAACGGTTCGCCAATTGCTCTTCGGAAACCGCCATCCGCAAGCCCTGTTCCTTTAATCGGTTCACCAACGTACGGTTCTTCTCGTCCGAGAAATAACTCAATACACTCTGGGCGATCCGCTCGCCGATCTCGTCCACGGCTACCAAATCCTCTAAGGACGCCTGCTCCAATGCCTCGATCGAGTGGAAAGCCGAGACCAAGCGTTTAGCGACCGTCTCTCCCACGAAACGAATCCCCAGACCGAACAAGACCCTCTCAAAAGGAACTTGCTTGGATTCCTCCAGACTCGACATCAGATTCTGGGCGCTCTTCTCCGCCCACCGTTCCAGACGCAATAAATCGGCAACCGTCAACGTATATAAGTCCGCCGAGTCTTTTACATAACCGGCGTTGTACAAATCCTCCACCGTTTCCGGGCCTATATTGATATTCATCGCCTTCCGGGTCACGAAATGCTCTATACGCCCCTTGATCTGAGGAGGACAGCCCGACTCGTTCGGACAGTAATGTGCCGCCTCTCCCTCCGGACGCACCAAAGGAGTCCCGCACTCCGGACACACACGGATAAAGCGGACCTTATCCCCCATCAGCATCGAACGAGCCTCCACGTTCACTCCCACGATCTTCGGGATGATCTCCCCGCCTTTCTCCACATACACTTGGTCGCCGATATGCAAGTCAAGCCCCTCGATAATATCGGCGTTATGCAAGGAAGCCCGCTTCACCACCGTCCCCGCCAACAATACGGGCTCGAGGTTCGCCACCGGAGTGACCGTCCCCGTCCGTCCCACTTGGAAAGAGACCGAGTTCAAGCGAGTCTCGGCACGCTCCGCCTGAAACTTATAAGCGATCGCCCAGCGAGGGCTTTTCGACGTAAAACCTAAGTTCCTCTGCTGACGAAGCGAGTTTACCTTCAACACGATTCCATCCGTCGCCACGGGCAGGTTCTTACGTTCCACATCCCAATATGCGATATAATCGAATATATCCTGTAGGCTCTGGCATTTACGGATCACGTCCGGAATCTTAAAACCCCATGCGCGAGCCGCCTGCAAATTCTCATAATGCCCTTCGGCCGGCAGGTTCTCACCCAATAAATAATAGAAATAAGCATCCAGCTTACGGGAGGCCACGATAGCCGGATTCTGCTGTTTCAACGTACCGGAAGCGGCGTTGCGAGGATTGGCGAACAAGGGCTCCTTATTCAAGCGATCGAACTCCGCCCAAGGCAGCAATACCTCGCCACGGATCTCGAACTCCTCCGGAAAATCAGAACCCCGGAGTCTTAATGGAACCGAACGGATGGTCTTGATATTCGCCGTCACGTCATCACCACGAGTGCCGTCGCCACGGGTCACGGCACGCGTCAAGCGTCCTTTCTCATAGGTCAAAGAGATAGAAGTACCATCATATTTAAGCTCCGCCACAATCTCGAAAGGCTCATTCAAGGAGCGGACCGTACGATCATAAAAATCTCGGATCTCATCCTCGGAGTACGTATTACCCAACGAAAGCATCGGATATTTATGTACCACTTGCTCAAACTCTTTCGAGAGGTCGCTCCCCACCCTCCGGGTCGGGGAATCCGGATCGGCGAACTCGGGATGCGCCGCC
>OCPV01000753.1_pt1 | contig 21624 bp, 29 predicted proteins | sample 1538511 | NCBI WGS metagenome assembly OCPV01 (sample SAMN04571704, study PRJEB22368) | human gut metagenome | biome: human gut; material: stool | host: Homo sapiens | place: Luxembourg | collected 2012-08-30 | reverse complement strand
TTGGAGCTTAAAAATATTGAAATCTAGGGAATTCCCCAGTCAAAAAAACTCATACCCATTTACATAAAAAATTGAAAAAATGGCCTAAATATGATATAATTAAACTGTCAGAGAGATACTACATTAGAAAAAGGAGGAAACACTATGGGATTTTTTGAAGATGTAAAAAAATCTTTCAATGAAGGAAGACAGAGAGCAATCGACGAATCATATCGTCGGAGGAAACAAGAGGAAAAAGTAAATATTCCCGTAGAACTGGTTGAGCCAAACGGGGGGAGATTCGTTACTTTGAAAATTACAGAAAAGAACGAATTTTTGAAAGGGGTATATATGAAGCAATTAAGTGCATATGCAAGAAGTATAAAAAATATATATCCCAATGCAGTCTTAACTATGTATGATGACAGAGTAACATTGGAAATGAATAGTGATGAAGAGGCAAAGGGAATTAGATCCTCGTGGGAGAACCACCTCTAAAAATTGCGGGCCATTGGCTCGTGATTTTTTTTGGGATAATGAAAATAGATTATTTTATAATTTTAAAAACAAACTTGCAATATTTAGAAAACTATTTTGGACTCTTATTAATATAAGAACATTTACCAATAAATGTATATATTTTACTTACGAGTGGAATAATAAGAGTGGTGATGCATTTTGAATAATAGTAAACAAAAAAGAATAAAAGACACAAAAGAAAAATACAAAATAAAAGATATATTTGCAAAAAATTCAGAACTAAATGTAAACGAAATCATAAAAAAATCTTTTTTAGTAAACCTTAGAACGAGTAAATTAGATTGATGCAAAAATCGCCTAAAAATTTAACAAAACTTGACCAAATTTTCACAAGATATGTTATAATTATTTTAGGCGATTGCTTAAAAGGAAGGAGTGAACTATGAACTTACCATTAAGCAATCAAAAGACAAAAACTTTTAAAGTAGGTCTTTATATAAGGTTATCAAGGGAAGATGGTGATAAAGAAGAAAGTTCTAGTATAACAAATCAAAGAGAAATACTAAAAAGATTTATAAATGAAAATGAAAACTTTTTTATAGTCAAAGAATATGTGGATGATGGATGGACAGGTACAAATTTTAATAGACCTTCGTTTAAAGAAATGATAAAAGATATTGAAAAGGGAATCATAGATACAGTTATAACAAAAGACTTATCAAGACTTGGAAGAGACTACATCGATACAGGATATTATTTGCAAAGATATTTTCCAGAACATATGGTGAGGTATATTGCATTACTTGATAATATAGACACAATGGAAGATGCGGGAATGAGTGATATAGCACCATTTAAAAGTATTATCAATGATATGTATGTAAAAGATATATCTAAAAAAATAAGAAGCTCTCTAACAGAAAGAAGAAAAGCAGGAAATTTTTTAGGAGTAACAGCACCATATGGATATGATAAAGATCCAGAAAACAAATATCATTTAGTTGTAAATCCAAAAGAAGCGGAAATTGTAAAAAGAGTTTTTAATTTATATTTGCAAGGAAATGGATTAACAAAAATTGCACAAATCTTAACAAAGGATAATGTTTCAGTACCAGGTGAGTCAAGGAATATAGGAAAAACAAGACAAACAGTATTATATAATAGTTGGAAACAAACAACAATTAGAAGAATATTAGAAAACAGGGTATATCTTGGTGACTTAGTACAATTTAAAAGAAAAAATGTGAATTATAAATCAAAAATAAGAATAAATGTACCAGAAGAAGATAGAGTCATTTGCAAAGGAACACATGAACCAATAATAGAGCAAGAAGATTTTGATAGAGTGCAAAAAATCTTAAAAGGCAATAAATCTTTTAAAGGGACAAAGCATGATTATTTATTCAAAGGCTTACTATTTTGTGCAGAGTGTGGAGCAAGACTAAATGTAACCTATTCAAACTATGCTCTAAAAAAATATGGAGAATATCGTTATACGACAATATGTTATAGTTATTCAAGATTATATAGTGATATTTGTACAAGACATTCAAATAGTATTCCAGTATTAGAAGAATTACTTATCAAACATATTAAAGAAGTATGCCAAAAATACATTTCAAATGATTTACAAGATGAACTTGTAAAATTAGCAGAGCAGGAAAAAAGAAGAGAAAGACAAAAGTTTGACTATGAACAAAGAATAAAAGAACTAGAACGAAAAATAGAAGATAATGGCTTATATATGAAAAACTTATATAAAGATAAAGTTAAAGGGATTGTATCAGAAGAAGACTATATAAATTTAACTGGAGAATTTGCAAAAGACAGAGATTCTTATATAAAAGAAAAAAAAGAATTAGAAAAATTATTAAATAAAAAAGATACAAGAAAAGAAGATATCAATAAATTAGAAAAACTAGTAAAAGAATTTATATCTTTGGAAAAACCTACAAAACAATTATTAAATGAGTTAATTGAAAAAATAACAATTTCAGAAAATCATGAAATTACGATTTATTATAAATTTAGTGAATTAAATCAATTTGAAAAAGATAAAAGTAAAACAATAAAAGAATCGGAAGTTATTAATAATAGAAACAAAAAATATGAAGTAGCTTAAGATGTAAAGTTAAAATATATTTTTAACAGCCACATCACTAGCTACTTCATATTTGAATTTATCTAAAGCAGTCATAGCTTCTGGAACTAATTTTTTGTTTGAAGAGTTTGCCATGTTTTTTCACCTCCTGTAATATTACATTTCTAAAGAAAAAACTATCGCTTTTTCTAATACTAGCATTCACAGAAAAAACAAAAAATAAACAAGAAATTTTTGGAAAATAAATTACGAAAGATAAAATTCGACAATTATTACAAAATTGTTACAAAAATATTAACTTTTTATAACACTTACATAAATCCATTGATTTTATAATTGACTTGAGTTAAAATTAAATGGATAAAGTATTTTGCAAAAAAAATATATAGAATATAAATAAAGGGAGGAATTTGCCATGGCTTCAAATCCAATGCAAAGAAAAGCAAGAAATTCATTTTTATTAGGAATGTTAGTAATGTTACTAATAGCAGGAGTTATTATTGCCTTTTTATTTATTCAATTAATGAATATGAATAGACAACAAAGAGAGGCACAAGCATCAATGGTAAATGTATTGGTTCTTAAATCAGATGTAAAATCAGGACAAGTAATAACAAATGATATGTTAACACAACTACCTGTAAGTAGCACACTTGTTCCTGCAAATGCAACAAGCGATGTAAATGTAATTAATAATTATGCATTACAAGATGTATCAGGAAATCCAGTAAGCACAAACTATAACGAAGAAACAGGAGAAGCAACATTAAGTATAAGAATTGATGATAGAGATTACGAGCTTCATCAAGATGAAACAACAGGAAATTATTTCATAAACAGAAATAATCAAGAAGAATATATAGAATTAAATAGTGTGCCAATAGTTGCTAAAGTTGATATGAGAGCAAACACAGTTATAACAACAGATTTATTAAGTAAAGCTGACAGTATGGTTCAAGATGATTTAAGACAACAAGAATATAACATGGTTATCTTACCAACAGATTTAACATCAGGAGATTACATAGATATAAGATTAATGTTACCATCAGGACAAGACTATATCGTAGTATCTAAAAAAGAAGTATCACTTCCATCTGTAGATGGTATTGAATCATCAGATACAATATGGATTAACCTAACAGAAGATGAAACATTACATATGAGCTGTGCTATATATGATGCATTTAGAATAAATGGAGCAAAACTATATGCAACAAAATATACAGAAGCTGGAATGCAAACTGCTTCAACACCAACATATCCAGTTAATGAAAGTACATCAGCATTACTTGAAAGCGACCCAAATATCTTAGAAGATGCTAAAAATGAAATTAGACAAAGATACAATAGTGGAAATAGCTCTACATTAAGGAATGATTATATAAATAATGTAATTAATAGCCAAGGAGACCAATCACAATCAAATCTTGAAACAAATATGCAAGACAGTATCACAAATTCAAAAAATGCAAGACAAGAATACTTAGAATCATTAGCAGCTCCAGCAACTACTACAACAGAATAATAAAAGAAGGAGAAAAGCAAGGATGAAAAAAATAGGGTTTATAGGTGCTTACGATAAAACTGATTTAATGCTGTATGTTGCTAAAATATTAGCGACATTAAAGAAAAAAGTCCTAATAGTAGATAACACTATTACACAAAAATCAAGATATATTGTGCCAACTATGAACCCTGTTGTAAAATACATAACAGATTTTGAAGATATTGATATAGCAGTAGGGTTTACAGATGAGGAAGATATAAAAAAATACTTAGGACTCACAAAAGAGCAAGATATGGAATATGAGTATATGTTCGTAGATGTTGACAGTTTTGAAGGATTTAATAAATACAATTTAAAAGAAGCTAACAAAAATTATTTTGTTACATCTTTCGACAATTATTCATTAAAAAAAGGATTAGAAATATTTACAGACCTTAAAGAACCAATTAGTTTAAGCAAAGTATTATTTGCACGAGAAATACTAAAAGAAGAAGATGATTACCTAAATTATCTTTCTTCAGAATATAAAATCATATGGAATGACTATAAAATATACTTCCCTATGGAAAATGGCGATTTAAGTGTTATTTATGAAAATCAACGAGTTGCAAAAATAAAATTTAGAAGATTAAGCATACAATACAAAGATGGAATCCAATATATTGCAGAGGAGATATTAGGGAATGTGGAAGACTCTGAAGTTAGAAGAGCAATGAAACTTATAGAAAGAGGAGTATAGAAGATGTCAATTGTAACATTTTTTAATAATGGAAAAGAGCAAACAGGAAAGACACTATCTGTAGTTGCGATTGCTACTCAGATGGCAATAGAACATAACTATAAAATCCTAATTGTATCTACTGGCCATAATGACAAAACTTTAGATAATTGTTTTTGGAAACCTAAAAAGAAAAAACTAAACCTAGGATTATTTGGGCCAAATGCAAGTATTGCAACAGAAGATGGTGTAGAGTCAGCCGCAAGAGCAATGAAAAGTAAAAGATTAACTCCAGAAAATATAATTAATTATACTAAAGCAATTTTTAAAGACAGATTGGAAATATTACAGAGTTCAAAAGGAAACTCTAGAGAATATGAAGAAATAGTTGAGACATATCCAGACATTATAAATTTAGCAAATAAAAATTATGACTTAGTTTTTGTGGATTTAGATTTATCTGTACCAAAACAAATAAGAGAACAAATATTACAAAATAGCAATTTAGTTGTTATAAACCTAAGCCAAAGATTAACAAGTATAGATAAATACATGGAGGACAAAGCAAATGGTACAGAACTGAAATTTAAAAAATCTTTGTTATTAATAAACAGATATGATAAATATTCAAAATACTCAATAAAAAATATTACAAGATACATGAAGGAAAAAAACGATGTATCAACAATACCATATAATACGTTGTTTTTTGAAGCATGTGAAGAAGCAAAAGTGCCAGAGTTTTTCTTAAAAATAAGAAATGTAGGCGAAGATGACAGAAATGCGTTTTTCTTAAGTGAAGTTAAAAGAGCAGGAGAAAATATTATATACAGATTAAAAGATTTATCAATGAAATTGTAAGGAGGGAGACCTAAATGACAGTAACAAATATTCTTCTAATTCTAGCAGTAGTAGGAATTGCAGGTTATGCATTATACTACACAATAAAAAAGAAGAAAACAGCTGAGGTTGAAGAGAAAATTGATGTTGATGATAAAACATATACTATTGAAAAAATGATGCAATTTGTCAAAAAAAGATTGGATGAAATTACAAAAGTCAACCTTTATGATATTGGGCTTTCAGAAGAAGAATTGAAAAGGAGAAAAAACAAGAAATATGAATTAAAGAAAGCTTTAAAAGGTTGTACTTATGGAGATGTTAATGACAAAAAATATGTAAAAGAATTAATATATGACTTATTAGAAAAAGAATATGGCGTAACAGAAGAAAACATCTCAAAATCAATTCCATTTGATATCCCTTCTTTATTAACACCACAAGATAAATTCGATATTTTAATTTATGCATATAAAAAAGAATTTGCATATGAAGCTTTAACAGAATTAATTAAAAAATACAATTTAGCAGAATTAAAATATGTTGAAGGTGAAACAAAACCTTCTTATGTCATAACAAGTGATGAAATAAATGATATATACGAAAAAGAAAATATAGTACTTTCTTTTTCAGATAAATTATCAGTAGTAGTGCAAAGAATATACCAACACTATAAAGGATACAGTGCTATTGACGAAGTAAGAGACATGAATATAGATGGTGTGTCTGGTGGTGTATCAGGACTTCCAGAAAGTTTCTTAAGCCAAGTTGCACAAACAGATGGAGGAGATTATTTAAATCAAATTGCAGAACATAAAGTGCCAAGAGCTTGTGATAGTATTTGGATATTCTTCCAAGGTAAATCAATTCGTTTAGCATTCCTTTCATTTGGAACAGAATCTGAACTAAAAAGGGTTTGCCAAAATATATATAAATACAACAACCCAGGACAATTATCAGATACAAATGGGTATAAGATAAACGAAATGAAAGATGGCTCTCGTGTAGTTGTTGTAAGACCAAGTTTCTCAGAAACATGGGCATTCTTTGTAAGAAAATTCGACGTAAAACGTTCAACACTAGAACAATGGTTTAAAGGAGAGCCAGGTAGTGATGAATCAATAGAATTATTAAAATTCTTAGTAAAAGGAGCAAGAATTATATCAATCACTGGTGAGCAAGGTTGTGGTAAAACAACAATGCTTATGGGAATGATAGAAAATATCTATGAAACAATGAATATAAGGGTTCAAGAAACAGCATTTGAGTTACACTTAAGAAAAATCTACCCAACAAGAAACATTCTAACATTTAGAGAAACGGAAACAATTTCAGGACAAGAAGGTCTAGACGTTCAAAAGAAAACTGACGGTTCTGTTAATATCATCGGTGAGGTTGCAACAGACCCCGTAGCTGCATGGATGATACAAGCTGCCCAAGTTGCATCAAAATTCACATTATTTACTCACCATGCTAAAACTTTTCCTAACTTAGTAACAGCACTAAGAAACTCAATGCTTAGAATTGGACAATTCAACAATGAAAAAACAGCAGAAGAGCAAGTTGTGCAAGTATTAAACTTTGACATACATTTAACAAAAGACTTTAGAGGAAAAAGATATGTAGAAAGAATAACAGAATGTATTCCAGTAGAAGAAAAAAATGAATATACATTTGACCATAGAAAAGAAAAGACTTTAGAAGGAAAATTCGACAAATTCTTTGATAATGCAACACATTATTTTGAAAATGTTACAGATAGAAAATTATATACATATAGAAACATATTAGAATATGTAGATGGTGAATATGTAATAACAAATCCAATAACAGAAAACAACTTAAAAGAAATGAGAATAAATATGGATGCAGCAGATGAAGAAGCTTTTGATAAATTCGTAGAAAAACATTGGGGAAATAGAACAAAAGAACCTGTACAAGTAAGTGCGGTTCCAGTAGAAAGTGCCCCAAAAAGAAGAGGAAGACGCCCAAAGACTGAAGTCTAAAAGCAGTGAAATTAAAAAGAAATGATTACTAGTTAGTACGGGGAAGGGACATTCCTTATGCTAATAAGGAATACTAAGAAGTAAAGGTGTGTCCCTTGTCAAACTATTAAAAAGGAGGTGCTAAAAGCAAGTGGATAACAATGCAATATTTTACTTAATGGGATTTGCTGGAGGGGCTTTAGTAATAATAATTCTGATTTATGTAGCAATGTCCAAAAAAATGCAAAAATCTGAGTATAAAAAAATACAAAGATTGCAACAAGGAACAAGAGAAAGCTCATTTTCAATGGAAATATTGTACCAGAAATTATATTTGACTTACTTAAAAATTCCATTTATAAAAAGATATATATTAAAAGTAAGAAGAAAACTAGAAATTATTAATATAGATGATGAGTACAATACAAGAAAAGGCGCATCAAAAATATTAACAAAAGCACTTGTTATATTAGTACCAATTGCAGTTTTAACAATAATTTTTACAAGCTCAAACTATTTACTAATGTTTATATTATTAATATTTGAATTATTCATGGTAGACACATTAATAGATGGTTCTGTAGATAAAATAGATGATAAGTTACTAAAAGAACAAATAGACTTTTTCTCAGAAATAAGACATGCATATCATGAGTTTAATATGGTAGAAGAAGCTATTTATCAGGTATCTCAAGATGATGAGAAAAACATATCAAGACAAGGTGAAAAAATATATGAAATACTAATTTCAGATGACCCAGAAACAGAACTTGAAAAATACTATGATATTGCACCAAATAGTTTCTTAAAAGAATTTGCAGGTGTATCATACTTAACAAAAGAATTTGGTGATAGAAAAATAGATGGAGCATCTCTATACTTAAAAAATGTTAATAATATAACACAAGAAATGCAACTAGAAATCTTAAAAAGAGATAAATTAAACTATGTATTCCAAAGTTTATCAATAATTTCAATAGCACCAGTACTTTTACTAGAACCATTAAAAAACTGGGCGATTGATAACTTCTCATTTACAGCTAGCTGGTACTTAGGTAAACCAGGAATGATAGTACAAATTCTAATATTGATATTAACTTTCTTATCATATATATTGGTAAGAAAAATAAAAGACAATGGTTCAACAAATATAAATACAAAAAACACAGAAAATCCATGGCAAGCTAAATTATATAAAAATAAAATAATTAAGAAAATTGTAGATTTATTTATTCCAAAAGAAGGTACAAGAGAATATAGAAAAGTAAGCCAATTATTAAAAGACTCAGCATCTTCTTTAAAAATGGAATGGTTATATATAAATAGGATAACACTTGCTATTATAACATGTATTGTATCAATAATTTTATTTGTACAATTACATAATGTAGCAGTAGAGTATATCTATACAGAGCCGACGACAGATTATGACATAATCCGGAGGTCTTGATGAAAAAGATGAAGCAGCAGCAATGGAAGTAACAGAACAAGATAATATCCTTTTAGACCAATTTAGAGGAAGAATGGATGTACAAGATGACGAAATATCAAGGGCAGTAAGAAGATTAGATTATTATGAAAATGCTACAGACGAAGAAGTACAAGTTGTTGTAGATAGGGTAAAAGAAAAATTAGCAGTAATAAATTCAGAATATTTACAATGGTTTGAGATATTACTTTCATTTGTATTTGCGGTAATTGCATATATGGCACCAATATGGATTCTAATGTTCCAAGTAAAAATGAGACAATTAGAAATGGAAGACGAAGTAATGCAATTCCAAACAATTATACTTATGCTTATGAGGATTGAAAGGGTTAATGTTGAAATTATACTAGAATGGTTAGAAAGATATTCTAATATTTTCAGAGCACCAATAACCAAGTGTGTTAATAACTATGAAGCAGGTGCATGGGAAGCATTAGAAGAAATGAAAGAAGATGTAAGCTATCAGCCATTAATAAGAATAATAGAAAGCTTGCAAGCAGCAGTAGAAAAAATACCAATTACAGATGCATTTGATGAATTAGACTCAGAAAGAGACTACTACAGAGAAAAAAGAAAAGAATCAAATGAAAGATTGATAAGTAGAAAAGGAATGATTGGTAAAGTAATAGGATTTGCGCCTTTAGTATGTTTATTTGTAGGATATTTAATTGTACCATTGGTATTTATAGGTTTAACAAGTATGACAACTTCATTCCAAACATTAACTACTACTTAAAAAGGAGGAAAACTAGAGTATGGAAAATGCATCAAAAGCATTGATGATGGCTGCAGGAGTATTAATGTCATTATTAGTTATTGGTGCATTAATACTAATGTTTAACAATTTAACAAGTTATCAAGAAGTTAATACTAGAGATGTTCGTTCATCACAAATTACAGAATTTAATAGCCAATATTTAACTTATGACAGAGATGATGTAAGAGGAAGTGAGCTATATTCTTTACTAAATAAAGTTATAGATTATAACAGAAGAGAGTCAACAGAAGGAACAGGTTGGGCAGATACAGGAGATGACATCAATTATCAAGCAATGGAAATAACATTTTCACTAAATGGAATAGAAGATGATTTGATAGCAGATAATAGTAAAGGAAAATTACTAATAACAAATAGTAGTTATACTATAAAGAAAAATCAAAATACATTTGAAAATTCTATAAAATCTGAAGTTGATAGATTAGAACAAAAATATGGTTCTAATTCATTAACTGGGTTAACTACAAATCTTACTGCAATTTTCATAAGTGATAGCTCAACAGATAGAGAAAAAGCACAAGCAATTGATAAATTTAATTCATCATCTAAAAAAATTAGTATATCTAGTTTTGATGAAATAAATGAAGATAGCACAATAAGGGAAGAAGTATATAAATATTATGAATATGTCCAATTTAAAAGAGCACATTTTGATTGTACAAATGTATCATATAATACAAATACAGGAAGGGTTATATCAATGACATTTGTGGCAACTGGCGAATTTAATTAATAGGAGTAAATAATATGGAAAATGCGTCAAGAGCATTAGTTATGGCAGCAGGACTACTAATAGGACTCTTAATACTTAGTTTAGCAGTATATTTATTTGCAAATTTTGGGTCTGCCTCTGCTGAAACACATAGACAAAATGCAGAAATTCAAATAAATCAATTTAATGTTCAATTTACAGCATACCAAAGTAGGACAGACATCACAATATATGACATAATAACAGTTGCAAATTTAGCAAGAAACACTAATGAAGAATATGACCTTACATCACAAACATCAAGTAATTATTATGTAAATGTTAATGCAAGGACAAACAGTGGTTATGTGTATGGACTTCAAACTTTTAGTAGTGAGGATTTAGATAATTTAGTAAAAAATGATTTAAACTCAATGGTAGATACAACTGACCCTGATACGGGTGTTACATATAAAACATTACCAACATATAGTTGTGATGTAACAATTAATAATAATACTCAAAGAGTAAGTAATGTTACTTTTACTATAAATTAAATTAAAAACGAGGACAAGTATGAAAAAATTAGCATTAATATTTCTAATTGGTGTTATTGTAATAGTTGGAATAGCTTATATGTATTTAAACTATAAAGCAAACTATTATGAAGCAAAAAGGGAAAATAATCAATTTGAAAGTTATTTAAATCAAGAGTTTTATGGAGCAGATGTTGTAACATTAATAAATAAAGCTTATGATAATAATTTAACTAATCAAGTTGAAAAAGATAAAGAAGGAAAATTTGTTGAAAATGATAATAATTCTATAAAAATAGATATAAAGATGACAGATACAGATACAGTATATGATATGGAAACTTTATATGCAGGAGGAATGGATACTTTTGTTAAATATTATAATACAATAAAATTTAAATGTTCAAAACTAGAGTATCATAATTCTACTGGAAAAGTGAAATATCTATATATTGAACAGATTACAGAGTAATCTTATTAAATTAGTTATTAACGTTGCCAATTTAAAAAAATTGGAAAAAATATATAATAAAATAAAGGGAGGAATTTATTATGGAGAATGCATCAAAAGCATTAATTATCGCAGGAGCTATACTTCTTGCAATCTTAATTATATCATTAGGTATAATGATTTATAACCAAGCATCAGGAGTTGTAAACAACAATGCAATGAGTGAGGTAGATATCTCTACATTCAACCAAAAATTCACACAATATCAAGGACCAAATGTAAGAGGAGCACAAGTAAACTCTTTATTACAACAAATTCAAAACAACAATATAACATATCAAGATGATACATCAAGACAAGTTAAAGTTAAGGTTACAGCTACTTGGTCAGGAACACCACCAACTGGAACAATAACAGGTGGTTCAAGCTATGACCCAGCAAGTACAGGTGCAACATATAAAGTTACATGTAACACAGATACAAACAGTGGTTTAGTTACAAGTGTAACAATAGCAAACCCATCATAATTTAGGTAATATAAGGAAAAAGGAGGCATTGATTTTATGGAAAATGCAGCAGATGCGTTAAAAATGGCGGCAGCGTTTTTAATATTCATTATGGCATTGGCTATAAGTATCAATGCCTTTAGTCAAGCCAGATTGACAGCGACAACTTTATTAGAATATCATGATAGAGATTATGATTATAGATATATAGAAGCAAATGTAGATGATTCAGGAAATCCTGTGACAGAAAGAATTGTAGGAATAGAGAGTGTAGTACCATCTATATATAAGGCATGGAAAGAAAACTATAAAATAGTATTTGATGATGGAATACTTTCAGATGGTGCATATCAGCAAGAAGATGCGACTGGTTCACTGCAAGTAGTAAATACAATTGATTTAGAAGGATTAGCTTTAGGAACTTATACTAGAGAAGAACAATTTATAATGGCGATTTTGTATGGAAATAAATGTGAAAATTTTTCGACTATAAAGTCGTATTTTAGAGAAAATATGGGAATAAACTTGAATGAAAATGGGATTTATGATAAAATAAGTAATAGGAAGCTTAAGGAAAGTATAGGAATATACTATCAAGATGAAATATCTGAAGATGGAACAGTTACACCTGCTCCAGGTGAAGATGATACTTCTAATGTACCTGAAGCTAACAAAATAGAAAAAAGGGTAATAACATATTCAATTATATAATAAAGGTATAAGATACCTTGAAGGAGGATAAAATGGGAGATACATTAATTACCGTAATAGCAATTGTATTAGCAGCTGTTTTAATGTTTGTGTTTCCACTAATGACAATGTCTGATAGAACTGATGATGTTTCACAATTAGCAGTAGAAACAGCAACAACAGAATTTGTCGATGATGTAAGAACTACAGGAAAACTATCAATGGACAAATATAGTAATTTCGTAGAAACTATTTCTGCAACAGGAAATACTTACGAAGTTCAAATGGAAGTACAAGTATTGGACGAAAACCCAGGAAAGAAAACAACACAAGCAGAATCAACTAAAATTGGTGAAAATGTATATTATACTATGTATACTTCACAAATATTAGATACAATAAATCCATCAAGTGGAGTTACTCAAACTTTAGCTTTAAAAGAAGGAGATATTTTCTCTGCAAGTGTAAGAAATACAAATTCAACATTATCACAACAGCTTAAAAATTTCTTCTATTCTGTAACAGGAAATGATACATATACAATTGCAGCAGAACATGCTGGTATAGTTACAGCAAACGGAGCTGGAAATTAAAATTATAAAAATACTGGCTTGTAATAAACCTATTATTACAAGCTAATTTTATAGTACAAAGGAAAGAGCAAGTTATGAAGATTCAATACTTAGCGGTAATATTTGTTATAATAATGTTACCAATTTCAATGGTTTTAACTACATATGTACAAAATCAAGTAAGAACACTAGATTTGCAAATATCATATGATACAAAATTAAAAAATGCAACATATGATGCTTTAAAAGCTTTTCAATTAAATACAGTAAATAGTGGAACATCAGATTTATCAAACTCCAAAATAAGAGACATAGAAGCATCAGTTAATTCATTTTTTAATGCAATTGCTAGTAATTTTAACATGGTTCGGATATAACAAAGATGTTTTACAAGATTATATTCCAGCATTGGTATATACAATGTATGACCGGATATTATATATATTCTCCATTTACAAATACATTGCAAGATGAAGATAATACTGGTACAACATATCATGATGGAGAAGTGATATATGGATTAAAACCATATATACATTATAGTTGTAGGTATAAAACAGGAAGTACAGATGTTGTAATAACTTATACATTAGATAACTATATAACAGTAGAAGGATATGTAAATGGTACTGCAGTAAATAGAAGTGGATATTTATTAGACAATATAACAGGTGGTTCAGGAAGTACTATATATTATAGAGGCTATGAAATACAATCATCAGAAGAATTATATGAAACTTTAGCAGTATTAGATAATGAAGATGATACAACAGCATCAATTGAAACATATAGATATATAAAAGTAAATGGTGTAAAATATTATTATGACTCAAACAATGACACATGGTTTTCTATGTTAAATGGAGTAAGACATTATGAACAATCAAGAGACTTTACAGACACTACAAATGCAGGATATAGATATTATGATGAAGCAAGAGAATTTACAGCTTGGGTTAGAGCAAATTTAGGAAATCTTAAAACTACAGATGCAGTAAGTGAAGATGGAAGCCAATCTCTAAGAGATGTTTTTGGAGAAAATTTAATATTTGATAGAGAAGGAACAATATCATTAGAAGATCCAAATTCTTTATTTAATCAACAAAGATTAGCAGTAATTCGTTATTCAATTGAAAAAAATTTATCAATTGCAATAGCAAACTATAATAATTACTCTGGAATGGCAGGGGTAAGTTTCCAAATGCCAACTTTGTCAGAAGAAGAATGGGAAAAAATATTAAATAATGTATCAATAATTAGTTTTATGCAAGGATTAAATATTGGTGGAAAAATATATAATGGATATTCAATAGTAACAAATACAAAAACAGAAGAAGTTGTAAACTTAGATTCTATCTATATAACAACTGGAGATGGACAATATCATAGAGCCGCAGATAAAGACTTAGAAACAAATACAAATATCACAGGAGCATATTTTAATATTGATTTCGAAAGAAAATCACTATCAGGAAATGGACCAACAACTTACTATTATCCTCATGGAGAATCAGGTTGCTATTCATCAATAGTAAATCAGACAAATGTTGAAGTTGTAGATAATGTATATGAATATATAGCACAAGTTGGAAGTGGTAATTCATTACTCGCAACTAAATATTTTACAGCATTAGGAAGAGAAAGATATTCTATGTATAGAACAAATAATAATGCTATTGAATTATTAGATTCATTTGTAAATTAAACATATTTTTATAATTTTAAATAAAATTCAGTTTATAAAATAAAAGATATAAAATAAAAGTATATAAAATAAAAAAAAGTAAATACTAATAATAGCAAAATCTTAATTTTCATAATTTATAAAATTATCAAGTTTTATAAATCATAAAAAATGGAGGAATTATGAAAAAAGTTTTAAAAATGCTATTTTTAGTATTTTTTTTAGTTGTAATATATTCATATACTTTAGTTATAACAAATATTCCAGAAGAAATAATTTTGTTTCAAGGTGAAAATTTTAATATGATAAATTTCTTAGGAATCAACTTCAAAAGTACAAAAGATACAATAGAAACATCTTCATCATCAAATGAAAAAATATCTGAAAAGCTAGGAAAAACTAGTATAGAAGTAAGTTTGTTTGACAAAATATTTCTAAAAGAAATAGAAGTGGATGTAATTCCAAAAACTACAGTAATACCAGTAGGAGATATTGCAGGTGTAAAACTTTATACAAGTGGAGTATTAGTTGTTCGGAATGTCAGAAATAGAAGGTGAAGATAATAAAAAATATAAACCATATGAGAACTCTGGAATAGAAGAAGGAGATAGAATAACAAAAATAAATGAAACTTCAATATCTTCAACAGATGAATTAGTAGAAGAGGTAAATAACTCTAAAGGAAAAGCAGTAGAAGTAACATATATACATGATGAAGAAGTAAAAGAATGTAGTATAGAACCAGTAAAAACAAGTAATGAAGAATATAAACTAGGACTATGGGTAAGAGATAGTGCAGCAGGAGTTGGAACAATAACATTTTATGAACCATCAACAAAAACATTTGGAGCATTAGGTCATGGAATAACAGATATAGATACAAATGAATTAATTAATATTGCATCAGGAGAATTTGTTACAACAAGAATATTAAATATAACAAAAGGTGAAGAAGATAATCCACGGAAAAATTCAAGGAACAATAGAAAATCAAAAAGAAATAGGAACAATATCAAAAAACACTTCATTTGGGATATATGGTAAACTAGATGACTTATCAAGTATAAACATAGATTTGTCAAAACAAATGGAAGTAGCAACAAGAGATGAAATAAAAACAGGAAAAGCTACTATTCTTTGTAGTTTAGATAACCAAAAACCAAAAGAATATGAAATCGAAATAGAAGAAATATATAAAGAAAATAACTATGACAATAAAAGTATGTTAATAAAAGTAACAGACGAAGAATTGCTAGAAAAAACAGGAGGAATAATACAAGGAATGTCAGGTTCTCCAATAATACAAAACGGAAAATTTGTAGGAGCAGTAACACATGTATTAGTAAAAAATCCAACAGAAGGCTATCGGAGTATTTGGAGATATAATGTTAAAACAAGCAAAAGAAGTAGAATGAGACAAAAATGCTCCGTCCCTCTTTGTCTCATCTTGAATAAATGGATTAAAGCTGGTATAATAAGAATTGTTAGATAAAGGAAAAGGATTGAATGATATGCCAGTTGAAAAAAATAAAGAATATATAGTAGATATAATAGATAATGGATTTGAAGGAGAAGGTATTGCAAAAATTGATGGATTTACCATATTTATTCCAAATGCTATAAAAGGTGAGAAAATAAAAATACTAATAGTTAAAGTTTTAAAATCACATGCTTTTGGGAAAATACTAAAAATATTAGAAGCTTCAAAACATAGAGTGGAGAGTGATTGCAATACATATAAAAGGTGTGGTGGATGTGATTTAAGACATATTAAATATGAAGAGACTTTAAAAATGAAACAAAATGCTGTACAAAGTTTAGTAAACAAAACTCTAAAACAAAAAATTGATGTGGAAGAAACAGTTCGGAATGGAAAATCCTTTGTATTATAGAAATAAAGCTCAATATCCAGTAGGAATAGATAAAGATGGAAGCCCAAAAATAGGAGTATTTGCAAATAGAACACATGAAATCATCCCAATCCAAGAATGTTTAATCCAAAACAAATTAAGTCAAAATCTAGCAAAGTTTGTATTAGAGTGGATTAGAAAAAATAATATCAGTATATATAATGAAACAAACGGAAAAGGTTTAATCAGACATATTGTTACAAAAATTGGAATTAAAACAAATGAAATAATGCTTATTTTAGTTATAAATGGCAATGAAATTCCAAATGAAAGTAATTTAGTAAAAGAAATTTTAGAAAACTTTAAAGAAGTAAAAACAATTGTAAAAAACATAAACAAGAAAAATACAAATGTCATAATGGGTAAGCAAAATATTAATTTATATGGAAATGGTTACATAGAGGATATTTTAGGAGAATACAGATTTAAAATATCACCACTTTCATTTTATCAAGTAAATCCTGTGCAAGCTGAAAAATTATATAATACTGGTGTAGAATCAGCCAAGATAAATAAAGATGATATAGTTTTTGACCTATATTGTGGAATAGGAACAATTTCACTTTTTATGGCAAAATATGCCAAAAAAGTTTATGGGATTGAAATTGTAGAAGACGCGATAAAAGATGCAAAAGAAAATGCTAAAATAAATAATATATCAAATGTGGAATTTATTGCAGGTGATGTGGAAGTTGTTTTGGACAAATTAATTAATAAAGATAATATAATTCCAAATGTTGTTATGGTAGACCCTCCAAGAAAGGGATTAGATAAAAAGTCTATTGAAAATATTAAGAAAATTAAACCTAAGAAATTAGTATATATTAGTTGCAATCCAGCAACATTAGTAAGGGATTTGTCATATTTGGAAGAAATATATGATATAAAGAAAGTAAAACCAGTCGATATGTTTCCATTTAGTAAACATGTGGAAACTGTAGTGTTGCTAGAGTTGAAGAATTGCCGGCCATTGCTGAATTTACTAGCTTTCAAGATACAATAATGTTTCGTAAAAGAGGTAGATTTGGACTAGAAAAAGTACAAAATTCTGAAATTCGTGTTAAGGTTGTTTTAGATATGGAGTGTGGAAACATATAAAATAAATTTTTAAAATTGATATAATGGTTGCTGAGAGCGAGTTACAGAGATTATATATCTATGGTCAATACACCATATGATATGGTTGTATGTTGATGAACATATGAATTTATAAAATAAAATTTAAATAGTTAAAGAGAATCCTAAGTAAAGTGCCTTTAAAGGTGCTTTATTGTCCTAGACAACAAGGCTCTGGGGACTCGACTGCAATCCTTGATTGTTAGTCGGCTCAGGTTCTTATTTTTGCCTTAAAAATCAATAGATTTGGTAATGAATTTTACCGAATTTGTTGAGGAAAAAGTAAATCTGTGATATAGTGTGACTAGAGAGTTAGGAGTGTAAGATTATGAAATTAATATGTAAGATAACGGACGAAGATATTGGAGAAAAAACTATTAATATGGAAAATCCTAAATTAAGATTAGGAGCAAGAGGCATTGTTTTAAGAGACGATGGAAAGATTGCTATATTTAATAAAACTAATAAAAATGAGTATAAATTACCTGGTGGAGGATTAGAAGGAGAAGAAAAGCCAGAGGAAGCATTTAAAAGAGAAGTTTTAGAAGAAACTGGTTGTGAGATAGAAATAATAGAAACTTTAGGAACAACAGAGGAATACAAGTCGCTAAATAATTTTAAACAGACTTCTTATGTGTTTGTAGGTAAAGTTTTAAAAGATACTAAGCGATTAAATGTAACAGAGAAAGAAAAAGATGAAGGAGCTAAATTGTTGTGGGAAACTCCTGAAAAGGCACTAGAACTTATAGCAGAATGTTTTGATAAATTAGTTGCATCAAAATATGAATCTATTTATAGTACAAAATTTGTTGTACTAAGAGACAGTAAAATACTAAAAAACTATATAGAAATGGATAAATTATCTAATAATTAAAAATTATATATACAAATAAAGAAAAAAATCAAAGCAAATATTTATGTAGCAAATAATTTAGAAATCATTAAATTATAGGAGGAGAATATGGTAGTTATCGCAGGTTGTTTAATAGTAAGAGATAATAAAATATTAATGGTAAAAGAGGCAAAAAAGAAATGCTATGGACAATGGAATTTTCCAGCAGGACATGTAGAAGAAAATGAATTAATAACCGAAGCGGCAATAAGAGAAGCATATGAAGAAACTGGATGCAAAGTAAAACTTACAGGTGTCTTACCAATAAGTACGGCAATTCTAAAAGAAGAAGAGACTGCTATAATTGTAAAATTTACAGCAGACATCATAGATGAAAATATTAAATTTGATACAAAAGAAATATTAGATGTAAAGTGGTTAGACATTGAAAAAGTAAAAAATATGACAAATCGAGAATTAAGAGGTTATGACACTGCTATTCAAGATATTAAGGATTTTGAAGATAAAAAAATATATCCTTTAGATGTTTTTCATGATAAAAAATATAAATTATAATATAAGATATTTCTATGCATTCTTTAAAGAAAGAATGAGTTTGAGAAATAAGTTAAAAGAAAGTGAGAAAAATATGGGTAAAGTATTAAAAGTAAGAGAAGTAGGAGACCCTATTCTTGAAAAACAATGCAATGAAATTAATATAAAAAATATTAATGGAGATATTATAGACATTATAGAAGATTTAAAATCAACACTAGAGTTTGGAACGGGATTAGGAATTTCAGCACCTCAAATAGGGTTAGATAAAAGAATTATTGTAGTAGGAGCTAAAAAAGAAAATATAAAATATAATGATGCAGAAGAAATACCAATAACAGCAATGATTAATCCAACTTGGAAGAAATTATCAGAAGATACAGATGTGCAATATGAAGGATGTATGAGTGTTCCTAGTATCAGAGGAAAAGTAGAAAGATATAAGAATATAGAATTGACTTATTATAATGAAAATGGAGAAAAAATAGTAAAACAAATAACTGGATTTTTTGCAAGATTAGTGCAACATGAATGTGACCATTTAGACGGAATCGTATTTTTAGAAAAAGTAAAAGGGCCTAATGGATTTGCAACTAAAGAAAATATTGATAAATATAATTTGAGAAATAAAAATTAATGAATTAGAAGCTGGACTATTTATTTTATAGAGACAGAAAGGAGAAAATATGAAATTATCTACAAGTATAGAAAATATACTAAATAGTTTGTCAAAATCAAACTTCAGAAGTAAATTTCATTTAAAACAAAAAGACAAAGATTATATAAAAGAAAAAGGAATAGATAAAATTAGAGAACATACATATGACTTTATAAATAAAAGATTAGCACCAGAATCCATACCAAATGATGGAAAACAAACGCCAATGAGAGGACATCCTGTATTTATAGCACAACATGCAACTGCAACTTGTTGTAGAGGTTGTTTATACAAATGGCATAAAATACCAAAAGGAATAGAACTGAATGAAGAACAAAAAGATTATATTGTAAATGTAATAATGTCTTGGATAGGCAGAGAAATAAAAAATAGTTAGAAGAAAATAAAAAAATCAAAGTAAAATTGGAGATCTAATATAATGAAAGTATTAAGTTTAACAGAACCATATGCTACTTTAATTAAAGAAAAGAAGAAATTAGTAGAAACAAGAAGTTGGAAAACTTCATATAGAGGAGAGTTATATATTCATGCTAGTTCCACTGCTATTCCAAAAGATTGGAAGAATGATAAAGAACTTATGGCATTAGTAAATAATATTCCTTTAAACTTTGGAAATATAATTTGTAAATGTAATTTAGTAGATTGTATTTATATGACTAAAGAATATGTAGAAAATATGAAAATTAATAATCATCAAGAATATATTTGTGGAATATATGAAGAAGGAAGATATGCTTGGATTTTAGAAAATATTCAAGTGCTAGACAATCCAATAAAAGCCAAAGGACATTTAAGTATTTGGAATTATGAAGAGGAATGTAAAATGTGAAAAGTGGAGGAAAATAAAAATGTATAAAAAATCTATTATGATTGATATGGATGAAGTTATTGTAATAGGAAGATTTTCGGAGTTCCTAGTAGAATTCTTAGGAAAAGTAGATTTTAATCAATTACATAGTCAATATAGGCAAGATTTAATAAAAGGAAGAGAAGAAGAATTTAAACAGATATATCAATATAAAAATTTATATAAAAATGATAATGAAGATTATATTGAGCCATTACCTAATTGTGTTGAAGTAATGCAAGAGTTAAATAGAAAATATGATGTTTATATTGCGACGGCTTATATTTGGAAAGAAAATGTAATTGATGCATCTACTAACTTGAAGAATAAGTTTGAATATTTACATTATTGGTTGCCTTTTATTGACACAAATAATTTTATATTCATGACAGATAAAACAAAAATAAGATATGATATAGGAATTGATGATAGACTATCTAATTTAGAAAATTGTGATAAGAAGTTATTATTTACAGAGTTTAGAAATAAAAAGTTAACTGATGAAGAACTTGAAGAAAAAGGCATAATAAGAGTAAATAATTGGTTAGATGTAAAGAAAGAATTATTATAAATATAAATTATAAAAATTTAAGATAAGATAGGAGAAAATAATGGATAAGCCAATAAGAAAAGCAGTTAGATGCTTTTTAATAAAAGATAATAAAGTAGTAGTAA
>OCPV01000746.1_pt1 | contig 21801 bp, 22 predicted proteins | sample 1538511 | NCBI WGS metagenome assembly OCPV01 (sample SAMN04571704, study PRJEB22368) | human gut metagenome | biome: human gut; material: stool | host: Homo sapiens | place: Luxembourg | collected 2012-08-30 | reverse complement strand
TTTCAGGGAAAAACGTATCTCCATCAAACTCTTCATTTATATTTGTTATATACATTTTTTTAGTATATGGAAGTAAAAGCTTATATATCTTTTCTCCTCCAATTACAAAAGCTTCGTCTTTTTCCTCTATTATATCTATTATATCTTCTACTTTATGTATTACCTCTACGTTTTTATCATCTATTTTAAAATCTTTATTTCTAGTAAAAACGATATGTTTTCTATTTGGCAAGACCCTACCTAAAGATTCAAATGTTTTTCTTCCCATAATTATAGTATGTCCTGTAGTTAAATTTTTAAAATTCTTTAAATCTTCTGGTAAATGCCATATTAGTTTATTATCTTTTCCTATTACATTATTTTTTGCTTTTGCAACTATAATACTTAGCATTTTTAATCTCCTTTTTTCGACAATATTGAAACAACTTGCCCCTTCCCTATTATTCTGCTACTGGTATTTTTCCTAATTTTATTTCTTTGTTGTAGTCATATCCTTCTATTTCAAAGTCTTCTACTTTAAATTGATAGAAGTCTTTTGTTGGATTTTTAATAATTAATTTTGGATGAACATCTTCTGCTTTGGCTTCTATTAGTTTTTCTACTAATGGAATATGTCTATCATATATATGACAATCTCCAATATTATGTGTTAAAGTTCCAACTTCTAAGCCTGCTATTTGTGCAAACATATATTGAAGTGCTGCATATTGCATTACATTCCATCCATTTGCTGCTAGCATGTCTTGTGAACGTTGATTTAAGATTAAGTGCAATTTTCCTCCTTTAACTAGCCATTGCGTTCCATACACACATGGTTCTAGTGCCATATCTTTTAAATCTTCATGGTTAAAAATATTTGTCATTATTCTTCTACTTGATTGGTCATTTTTTAATAAGTATAAAACATAATCAACTTGATCCATTTCTTTTATACCATCTTTTGTTTTAAATTTATATTTTTTCCCCATTTGATAACCATAGGCTTTTCCAATTGAACCTGTTTCATCTGCCCATTGGTCCCAAATATGTGAATTTAAGTCATTTATATTATTTGATTTTTTTTGCCAAATCCACAACACCTCATCTATCGCTTTTTTTACTGTGTTTGTGTTATTTCTTAGAGTTATCATTGGAAATTCTTTTCCTACATCATATTTATTTGTTACTCCTACAATTGAAATGTAGTTTGCTTCCGCACCATCTTCCCATCTAGTTCTTACTCCTGTTCCTTCTGATGAATACCCTTCTTCAATAATTTTTTTACATGTTTCTACAAAGTTTTTGTCTGCTTCTGTCATTTTTTTATTCCTCCTTTTTATATTTATTACCACCATTTTGGTACATACTCTTCTTCATGCTCTCCGAAGTTCTTGAATGAATCCATTTTCAAATTCCAGTTCTTCCACGAACTCTTCTATTTCTCGCCATTCTTCTTTTGAAAGTTTTCTTCCTATTTCTTGATATTTTTTATCTTCTTTTGCTTTATATGTAGGAAAATATTGTGCCATTATACTTACATAAAAATCTTTTGGTATATTGTCAGATATCCATTTTAAAACTTTTTTACTATTTTCGACATTTTCTGGCAATACTAGATGTCTTATTATTACACCTTTTTTCATTATTCCATTTTCATCAAATTTTGGTTTTCCTACTTGTTTTATCATTTCTAAAATTGCTTTTGTTGCAATTTCAAAATAGTTATCTATTTTAGAATATTTTTTTGCTTTTTCATTTTCAGCATATTTTAAATCTGGTAAATATATATCAATAAATCCGTCTAACATTTTTATAGTTTCAACATTTTCATATCCATTTGTGTTATATACTATTGGAATATTCAGGCCTTTTTTCCTCGCTATTTTTAAAGCCTCAATTATTTGTGGTACATATGAAGTTGGTGTTACTAAATTTATATTTTCACAATTTCTTTTTTGTTGTTTTAAAAAAATGTCTGCTAAGTCCTCTATTGAAATTTCTTTTCCTTTTCCTATTTGACTTATTTCATAATTTTGACAATATACACAATTCATATTACAGTTTGAGAAAAATACTGTTCCAGAACCATTATTTCCACTTATACACGGCTCTTCGAAATTATGTATTGAGTATAACCCAATTTTCACTTTATTTCCAGATTTACATCTTCCTACTTTTCCGTATATTTCTATTTATATTACAACTATGTGGACAAATTGTGCATTTGTTCAGGATTTCTAATTCTTCTTGTGATATCTTTTCCATTTTCTTATCCATTTTCCACCTTTTCTACTACTAAATTTTCTTCTTGTTTTAAATCTATATTCTTCTTCGTAAATCTATCTATATTTTTCTTTATTATCTCTTGTGCTTTTGTTTCACTTTCACTATTAGCAATTCTACCAATTTCTTCTCCTTGTAAATTTCTAATTACAATACTTGTACTTTCTCCATAATCTTCTAAGAATTCTACAATTTGAACCTTATACCCTCCATTTTCTTTTTCTATTGTATTTAACAGGAAACTATCCTCTTGCATATCCAGATTTGTTTCAGTTGCTACATATTTTCCTGTTTCTTCATTATATTCAAAACTTTGATTTCCGCTTTTAGGAAATTCTTTTGCAAAATTTTCTCCAAATATTTCTTTTGCTTTATTTTCAATTGTATTATAGTCCACCTCATATTCCTCTAAATTCTTTTTTACAACCTCCCAAATCCAGGTTTCGTTTGCATCATTTATACTATTAAAACTAGGCAGTGCTTCTCCTGTTACTTCTTTCCACATATATATTTTTCCTATATATTCTTCTATATTATTTATTTCATTTATATTTACTTGGACTTTATTTACTCCATTACTTCTATATACTAACATTCCTATGAATATAATAGCTAAAACTACTATAATGATGAGTAATTTTTTCATTCTCATTCCTCCATTTTAGCATTTTCCCTTTTTCTGTTTTTTATTTTACCATACCACTTTTTTGTGTGCAATAAATTTTTTATTAAATTTACGTTTTTTAATAAAACTATAATTTATATTTTGACTTTCGACTTTTTTTGACAAAAATGATAGAAACGAGGACTGTCCCCGTTTCTATCAAAATCTCATTTCTACTTTAAATAAGTCTCCATCTATTGTTATATCAAATGTTCCTTTTTGAAGTTCTGTTAGACTTTTTGCAATAGATAAGCCTAAACCGCTTCCTTCAGTAAATCTAGATTTGTCTCCTCTAACAAATCTTTGCATTAGTTCATCTGCTGATATATTTAACCTGTCTTTTGAAATATTTTTAATACTTATTTCAATATTTTTGTTTTTCTTTTTAACATCTATATATACTCTTGTTCTATCTTGTGCATATTTTGTAATATTACTAAATAGGTTTTCTATAATTCTATACATATATCTATTATCTGCTGTTATTTTTATATCTTCTTTAGGCATATTTGTTTCTATAATTAAATTTTTGCTTTCAAATTTATCTTTAAATTCTCCTATTGTTTGATTTATTAATTCTTTTACTCTAATCTCTTCTAAATTTAGCTTAATATTTCCAGAAGATGCTTTTGATGCTTCTACTAAGTCTTCTGTTAATTTTTTTAGTCTTTGCGATTTTTTATCCAAAATATCTACATATTCTTTTATTTTTTCATTTTGTATGTCCTCTTTTTTAATTAAATCGACATAGTTTATTATTGATGTTAAAGGTGTTTTAATATCATGTGATACATTTGTTATTAATTCTGTTTTTAATCTTTCTGATTTTAAGCTTTCTTGAATAGCATTTGAAAATCCTCCTGCTATATCATTTATATATATTGCCATTCTTCTTAGTATTCCTTCTAACTGGGATTCATCAACATATATATCAGTTTTACCTTCATAGATATTTTTTAGTGCTTCTTCTATTTTAGCTTGTTCATTTACATATTTTCTTATTCTAAAGTAAACATATATCCAAAATGCTATAAGTAAAAGTAGTCCTAATCCTGTAAAAGAAAGTGCTGCTAATATTAAACTAATTACAACAAACGCTACATAATACCAAAAAGCTTTTTGTGATTCTTTTGTTTTATTTCTAAATGTTGCACTTAAGTTTTTAAATTTATGATAAAACCATCTAATTATTTTATATGTTGTAAAACTTCTTAAAAACTCTTTTGCTTTTATTCTTTTTATACTTGTAACTAACCAAATACTTGAAATCATATATGCTATTATATATCCAATAAATGCAAACAAAATTGTTATATAATTTAACATACTTAAGGCTGCTATTGCAAGTGTTAAAAATGTTATGCTTATTCCTCCACATATTATTGTTATTAATTCATAAGACATTTTATCTAAACTATTTAATGTAATTTCTTCTTTTCCATCTTTATGACCTATTGCAAATATTAAGTAAAATACGATTGCAATTAATAATATCGCACTTATTCCACAAGCATATATTGGAAGTGTTTTATTTTCTATTAAAAAGTTCCAAATTTCTCTTCCACCTTGCAAATCAATTGCTTCATTTGCTGCTGTTTCGTCATAGTATGTATAGATATTAAAATCATCTAAATCTCTTTTTTCTAAGTCTCCATTTGCATCTATTACATTTACTTCTCTATTAGAATAGTAATATGTGTAGTTATATTTTATATTATCTTTATTTATATATTCTATACTTGTATCTATATTAGAATCTACATATTCCCAATATGTAGAGTTATTCTTCATATTAGCTATTTCTTCACTATAATTAGTACTCCTAATATTTGTGTACATTATATTTGTCTCTTTATCAACAATTATATATTTAATATAGTTTTCTATCCCTTGAAAATAGTCGTATGAATAATTTGATGAATCATAATAGTATAAATTACCATTTTCATCTTCTAATTCTAAATAATTATTTGATTCTTCAGAACTCACATTTTGTGCTCTTGTTACTTGGTTTAACACAAATCTAAAATACGCTGTTGAGAAATTTTCTGTTTTGGTATATTCTTTACTTTCATTTCCATATTCATGTAAAAATAGCATATGGAATATACTAAATGCAAGTATTAATACTAAAATTGGTATTAGTACAAATGAAATACCTTTAAGTACATTTGAACTTTTTATTTTATTCATATATTTCCTCCTATTCTTCTATCTTATATCCTACTCCCCAAATAACTTTTAAGTATCTTGGTTCTTTAGGATTTATTTCTATTTTTTCTCTTATGTGTCTTATATGTACTGCAATTATATTTTCTGCACCAAATCCTTCTTCTTTCCATACATTTTCATAAATTTCAGGTATTGAATATACTTTTCCTTTGTTTTGAATTAAGAATTTTAATATATTAAATTCTGTTGCTGTAAGTTTTACTTCTTTTCCATCTACTATTACTTTTTTTGTTTCATCATCTACAATTAATTCTCCTGTTTGATATATTTTTTTATTTTCTTCTTTTTTTATTGAACCTAATTTAACATATCTTCTTAATACTGAATTTACTCTTGCGATTAATTCTAATGGGTTAAATGGTTTTGTTATATAGTCATCTGCTCCTGAATTAAGTCCACCTATTTTGTCATAATCTTCTGATTTTGCTGAAAGTAATATTACTGGGATTGATTTATCTTTTCTTATTTCTTCTAATGTTTCTAATCCATCTTTTTTAGGCATCATTATGTCTAAAATAACTAGATGAATCTCATTGTTATTTATTATATTTAAGGCTTCTTCCCCGTCATATGCTTTATATATTTTATATCCTTCATTTTTTAAATATATTTCTATTGCTCCTACTATTTCTTTGTCATCATCAACAACTAATATATTATACATTTCCTTTTCCCCCTTACGATATAAGTATAACACAGATTTTATTAATAAAAAATAGAGGAAATATTAAAATTTACTTAATATTATCCTCTATTTCTTATTAACTTATATTATTATGCACTTTCTGGCATTTCTCTTTTTTTCTTTCCTTGCTTTTTCTTTTCTTCTTTTAAATCATTTTCTACAACTTCTGGTTCTGCTTTTTCTAAAACAGTTTTCTTTGTTACAATACATTTTTCTATTTTAGGATTTGATGGAATATCAAACATGATATCTCTCATTATGTCTTCAATTATTGACCTTAGACCTCTTGCACCTGTTTTTCTTTCTATTGCTTTATCAACAATTGCATCTAAAGCTTCTTGTTCAAATACTAATTCAACTCCATCTATTTCAAATAGTTTTTGATATTGTTTTATTAAAGAGTTTTTAGGTTCTACTAAAATTTTTAATAATGCTTCTTTGTCTAAATCTTGAAGTGTTGCAATAATTGGAAGTCTTCCAATAAATTCTGGAATTAGTCCAAATTTTAATAAATCTTGTGGTAATAACTCTTTAAATATTTCAGTTCTATCTATTTCTTTTTGGCTCTTTATTTGTGTACCAAATCCAATTGCTTTTTCTCCAGTTCTATCTTTTATGATATTTTCTAACCCTTCAAAAGCTCCTCCACAAATTATTAATATGTTTTCTGTATTAATTTGAATTAATTCTTGGTTTGGATGTTTTCTTCCTCCTTGAGGTGGAACTGAAGCAACAGTTCCTTCTATAATTTTAAGTAATGCTTGTTGAACTCCTTCACCACTTACATCTCTTGTTATTGAAGGATTTTCTGTTTTTCTTGTAATTTTATCTATTTCATCTATATATATTATTCCTTTTTCCGCTTTTTCGATATCCCCATCTGCTGCTTGAATTAATTTTAATAAAATGTTTTCAACATCTTCTCCAACATATCCTGCTTCTGTTAAAGTTGTCGCATCTGCTATTGCAAATGGTACATTTAATATTTTTGCTAAAGTTTTTGCAAGTAAAGTTTTTCCACATCCTGTTGGACCTAAAAGTAAGATGTTACTTTTTTGAATTTCTACATCATCTTTTTTCACATTTTCTTCATGTGCTATTCTTTTATAGTGGTTATATACTGCAACTGATAATGTTTTTTTAGCTTCTTCTTGACCAATTACATAGTCATCTAATATCTTTTTAATCTCTTTAGGACTAGGAATATTATTTAATTCATTTAAAGTATATCCTGCTTTGTCATCTTCATAAAGCTCTGCTTCAATTATACTATTACATAATTCTATACACTCATCACAAATATATACACCTGGCCCTGCAACTATTTTTCTTACATTTTCTTGTGCTTTTCCACAAAATGAGCATCTTACACTTTTAGGTGTACTATCATTTTTTGCCATAAATCTTTTCTCTCCTTCTTTTTTGAAAAACTTGAGAATTTTGGGGACGGGCTTTTTTCGTGTCATATTTACATTATTTGGTAAAGTGAGACAAAATTCCCCCGTCCCCGTTTTTCTCATTTTTTATTTTCTTTTGTCCATTATTCCATCTATTAATCCATATTTTAAAGCTTCTTCAGCTGTCATGTAGTTATCTCTTTCTGTGTCTTTTTGGATTTGTTCTACTGTTTGACCTGTTCTTTCGCTTAAGAATTTATTTAATTTTTCTCTTGTTTTTACTAGGTGGTCTGCATGTATTTTTATTTCGGTTGCTTGACCTGAAAGTCCGCCACCACCGATTAATGGTTGGTGAATTAAAATTTCTGCATTTGGTGTTGCAAATCTTTTTCCTTTTTCACCTGCAGCTAATAGTGCTGCTCCCATACTTGCTGCCATACCAATACAAATTGTTGACACTGGGCATTTTATATAATTCATTGTATCTATAATTCCCATTCCATCTGTAATTGAACCTCCTGGTGAGTTGATATATAGATTTATATCTTTATCTGGGTCTTCTGATTCTAAGAATAGTAATTGTGCTATAACTAAACTTGCTGTTGTAGCATTTACATCTTCTCCTAAAAATATAATTCTATCTTTTAATAATCTTGAGAAAATATCGTATGACCTTTCTCCTTTGCTTGTTTGTTCGATTACATATGGTACTAAGCTATTTTTTTCTAACATTTTAAATTCCTCCCTTAGATTTATATTATTTGTCATATTCATTATATACCATTATTTTGATATATAAACAAGTCTTTTTGCTATTTTTTTATAATTTTACTTATATATTTCAATATCTAAAAAGGGCCAAAGTCCTTTTATAGTCCTCTAAGCCCTTTTATTTCTTACTTATTTTATTTTTGCATTTTTTACTAAAAATTCTAATGCTTTTTCTGATTTTAATCCTTCTTTTATGTAGTTTGCTACATTCTCGTTTTTTAAGAATTCTTCATCATTTTCTTTTCCGTAATTTTTAGCCATTTCTTTCATTTTTTCTGTAATTTCTGCTTCATCTGGTTCTATTTTTTCTGCTTTTATAACTGCCTCTAATGCTAATCTTGATCTAATTCCTTCTATTGCTTGAGGTTCATATTCTTTTCTTAAATCTTCTTCTGTTTTACCCATAAATTGAAGATATTGTTCTAAATTTAGACCTTGATATGATAATCTTTGTTCAAGTTCTTTTAACATATTATCAATTTCCATATTTATCATTCCTGATGGAATTTCAACTTTCATATTATCACATACTGCTTTTATTACAGCATCTTCAGTTTCATATTTTGCTCTTTCTTCATTTTGTTTTTCTTGTTTTTCTTTGATGCTTTTCTTTAATTCATCTAAAGTATCAAATTCACTAACATCTTTTGCAAATTCATCATCAAGCTCAGGTAATTCTTTTTTCTTGATTTCATGAACTTTTACTTTAAATGTTGCATCTTTTCCAGCAAGTTCTTTTGAGAAATATTCATCTGGGAATTTTACTTGAATGTCTTTTTCTTCATCTATTTTCATTCCAATTATTTGGTCTTCAAATCCTGGAATAAAAGTATTACTTCCTATTTCTAGCTCGTGTCCTTCTGCTTTTCCACCTTCAAATGCTTTTCCATCTACAAATCCTTCAAAATCAATAGTTGCAATATCTCCTTTTTCTACTGGTCTATCATCTATTGAAATTAGTCTTGAGTTATGTTCTTGCATATGTGAAAGCTCATGTTCTATATCTTCATCTGTTACTTTATATTCTATTTTCTTTATTTCTACACCTTTATATTTTCCAAGTTCAGCTTCTGGTTTTGTTTGCATTGTAGCTGTAAATATTAAATCTTTTCCTTTTTCCATTTGTTTGATTTCAACTTCTGGTCTTGATACTATTTCTAAGTTGTTTTCTTTTACAGCTTCTTCTAATGCTTCATTTGCTGAATCATTAAATGCATCTTCGTAGAATATTTCTTTTCCATAATATTTTTCTACTATTTGTATAGGTGCTTTTCCTTTTCTAAATCCTGGTATATTAAAATATTTTGCACTTTTAAAATATACTCTTTTTATTGCTTCATCAAATTTTGAAGCTTCTACTGTTATTTCTAATTTTACTTCATTTGCATTTTTTGTTTTTTCTACTTTACAATTCATTTTATTCAAATCCTTTCTTTTCCTTTATAAGCCTATATATTATATCATATTTTTCTCATTTTGCAAGGAATTTTTTAAAAAAGACTTGTTTTTTACAAAATTTTGTGATAGACTTATTTATAGTCAGTTTATTTAAGAAATTTAGGAGGTGCGATATATATGGCAAAATGTGCAATTTGTGATAAAACAGCAAGTCATGGAAATAAGCTTAGCATAACTCGTTCTCATATAAGTAAAAGAAGTCCTCGTACTTGGAAACCAAATTTAAGAAGAGTAAAAGCTGATATAAATGGTGAAGTTAAGAGAATTTATGTATGTGCTAAATGTTTAAAAGATGGAAAAGTAAAAAGAGCATAAGCTAATTTAAAGAGCAAGGCTCTTTTTTTGTTGGCTTTAATTTCTTGGCTATATAAAAAGAAGCAGTATCTTTTACCGCTTCTTTTTTGTTTTATCATTTTTTATTTTTCTTCTTTTTTGTCATCTACTTTTTCTACTTCTACTGCATCTTTCTTTTCTTTTTTAGGAAGTAAATTTGCAACTATTGTTCCTATTCCAAAAATTGCTGAAATGTAGATAATTAATGTTCCTAGTATTGGTATTAATCCTAGTAGCCAGAATATAACTGATGAAATTATTAATACTCCAAATATTCCGATATTTTTTTCAATTTTTAATTTATCGCAAATTAATTTATTTAGAGTAATTACAAATATAGGTGAACCTATCATGATTAATAAGAATAATACTGCTACTCCTATTACTCCAATATTTGATGTTACATTAACTAGTAATAATAATATTGGTACAATTAATAAAACAATTGGTGTTAAAATACCATATCCAATTACTGCACCAGTTCTTTTTGCCAATATTTCTCCTGAATTTTTTGTAAATTTTGGAGCTAACCATAATCCCAATAACCAAAGAATAATTACTGTTACAACAAATCTTCCTGCATACATTATATAATCTTGAATTTGTGCTCCATTTCCAATTTCAGAAGTAAAACTTGTTTTTCCTCCAATTACTCCTTCTGGGAAAGTAATCTCTTGTGATGCTGTATAATTTAAATTTCCAACTATTCTTCCTTGAGATGTTACTGTTGATTCTCCTTCTTCTTCTGTTTTTGTTTCGATAAAGTTAATATTTGAACAATCTACAAAAGCATTTCTTCCAACAACACCTGCTATATCTATTTTATTTGCAATTGCTTTTACATCTCTATATACATATCCTGAAATTTGCATTGTATTAGACATTGAATACATATCATATACAACACCATTTATATTTATACTATCTGCTACTGCAAATAAGTTACTAAAGATGTAACCTTGTTCTCCAACTGTCACTGTATTTGCTACTACAAATACATCTCCACCGATTTGAGAATTTATTGTAACATTGTTTGCTGCTACAAATACATTTCCATCTACAATATAATCAATTGTTACATTATCTCCTGTTAACCAAACATCTTGTTGTTTATATTCAACTTGTTCTTGAGTTGCAGTTTCACCAGAATTTTCTGTTGTTCCTACTTCTTCCTCTCCTTGAGTTGTTGTTACTGTTTCCCCTTCGTTAGTTGTTGTTACTTGTTCTTCTTGAACTACTGCACTGTCATCATCGTTTATGTCTTGCATATCTTCTGCTTTTACTATTGGTAATGATAAAGCCATTATTACCACCATTAAAAATGCAATTATACTTAATCTCTTTTTCAACATTTGTATTCCTCCTACATATTTTTTTATACTTCAAAATATATACTTTTATTAAATTTTTGTCAACTGTTTTTTCTCTGTTTTTTATAATATTTGCAGAAATTATTTACCTTACATTTTTCGCACTGTGGCTTTCTTGCAATACATGTATTTCTTCCATGCCATACAAGAAGATGATTTATGTCTTTTAAATCTTCTTTTGGAAATATTTTTATTAAATCTTGCTCAATTTTTTCAGGTTCTTTTTTGTCTGATAATCCCATTAAATTAGATATCCTTTTTGCGTGAGTATCTACTGCTATCCCTTCTGCTTTTCCAAAAACTTCTAAAAGTATTACATTTGCACTTTTTCTTCCCACTCCTGCTAAAGTTATTAATTCTTCCATAGTATCTGGAACTATTCCATTAAATTTTTCTAGGACTTGTTTTGCACATAATTTAATATTTTTCGCTTTATTTTTATAAAATCCACAAGGATGAATTATTTTTTCTAATTCTTCTATATCAATATTTGCAAAATCTTCTATTGTTTTACATCTTTTAAAAAGCTCTGGAGTTGTTTTATTTACTCTTTCATCTGTACATTGTGCAGAAAGCATTACTGCAACTACCAATTGAAATGGAGTTTCAAAATCCAAACTACATGTTGCATCTGGATATGCTTTTCTTAAATCTTCTACTAATTTTACTGCTTCTTTTTTGTTCATTTATTACACCTCTTTTTTAAGTTATTTTACTAAGTATTTTTACTTGTGTCAACAAATTTTTTCAGCTTTTTTAAAGGTTTATTCGACAATTATTCACATAATTAAGGAACAAATAATTTGAATTTTCATATTATATATAAAAAAGAATTGGAGGTAATAGGATGTTTTTTAAAATGCTCAAAAAAACACTTGCTGTTTGTTTAATAGGTTTAGGTCTAGGTATTTTACTTGTTTTATTGCTTCCATTAACAGGTTGGCTTTTTATCATTGGTGTAGCAGTAATTGCTTGTCGGCTTAATGTGGCTTGCATGTTAAATTATAAGGAGGGATACATATGACTATTGTTGTAAAAAAAGTTCCTAAATTTTTAAGAGGCTTTGTAAAATTTATATTTAGAATAAAAGATTAAAATGTCCAGTTGGGGACAGGTCCAAATGGAGATTTTTGTCCAATTGGTGACACATCTATATAATTTTTTAAAAGTCCAATTTAAGAAATTTTCTTAGTTGGACTTTTACTTTTATTTTTTTAATTCATCTATTATTTCTTTATAATCTTTTGCAAGTAATATCGCAGTTCCTGAAACTAAAATATTTGCTCCTGCTTTTTTTACTTCTTCTGCTGTTACTAAATTTATTCCGCCATCTACTTCGATATCAATTTCCAAATTATTTTCATCTACATATTTTTTTAAATCAGACACTTTTTTTGTCATTTCTTTCAAATATGTTTGACCACCTTTTCCAGGTTCTACTGTCATAATTAGACATAAATGTACATATGGTAAAAACTCATATACTTCTTCTAATTTTGTTTCTGGCTTTATTGATATTCCCACTTTACAATTATTTTGCTTTATATAATTAATCATATTTTTAATTTCTTCTTTTTCTTTGAAAGCTTCTAAATGAAACGTTATTATATTTGGTTCTACTGCTAAAAATTCATCTACTGCTGTTTTTACATCTTCAACCATCAAATGCACATCTAGTGGTAAATTAGATATTCTTTTTATATATGAACTATATGAAAACATTTTGTCATATGTATTTTTTTTGACAAATTTTCCATCCATCACATCTATATGAAAATAGTCTGTTTTTGCCTTTTCTAACTTCATAAATGTTTCTGCTTCTTTTCCTTTTTCTACATTTAAAATTGATGTCGATATTTCTACCATTTTTTATTTTCCTCCCTGCTTTTTAGTTCTTGATAAATTTTGCAGAATCTGTCATATCTTCCTTGATTTATTTTTCCTTCTTCTAGTGCTTTTTTTACCCCACAATTTTCTTCTTTTATATGTGTACATCCTACAAATTCACAATCTTTTATATTCTCTCTTATTTCGACAAAATATTTATCTAAATCTTTATAACTAATTTCTGAAATGTCAAATGTCGAAAATCCTGGTGTATCTGCAATATATGTATTATCTTGTATTTTGTATAATTTTACTGTTGTTGTCGTATTTTTTCCTCTTTTATTTTTCTTACTTATTTCTCCTTCTTTTGTTATATCTTTATTAAATATTGCATTTATCAATGTTGATTTTCCAACTCCCGAATTTCCTGCAAATGCATTTATATTTCCCATTAACAAAGATTTTAATTTTTCTACTCCCTCTTTTTCTTTTGCTTTAGTTTCTATTACTTTATATCCTATTTTTTCATAAACTTCTTTTATATCCTTAAAACACTTTTCCTTGTCTAAATCTGTTTTATTTAATACAATTATAGCTTCTATTCCTAAAAATTCAGCAAAAGCAAGTTGTTTATCAAGCATTAATAAATCTGGCTTTGGATTTTTACTAGATACAACAAAAATAATTTTTGTTATATTTGCAAGTTTTGGTCTTTTTATATATACTTTTCTACTTTCTATTTTGTTAATCACAGCCTTTTTATTTTCATTATCTGTAATTTCAAAATCAACAACATCTCCCACAACTGGAGATATTTCATCTTTCTTAAACCTTCCTCTTGCATATGCTTCATAAACTTCTTGATTATTTTTTTCTTTGTTTTCGATTTTATATAAATTCGCAATATTTTCTATTATTAATCCTTGCATTTTCGCTCCTTCTAAATGTTTTTTGTATAGAAATATGATACTACATTTTTCAAAAAAACTCAATTTTTATTTTCAAATTTTTAATAAATTTTTTTCTACAAAAAACTTCAAAAAATTACATTTTTCCCCTTGAATTTATTTAGTATTTAGTATAATATATATAGAAAGTAACAGATTACTTCCAAGGAGGATAAAAATGCCAAGAAAAACAAAAGAACAAGAAATATTAGAGAGTAACGAAAAAAAAGAAAAAGCAACTAAAGCTACAACAAAAAAAGAGCCTACAAAGACTGTAGCTAAAACAAAAAAAACTACTACTAAAACAGAAACAAAGCCAAAAACAAAATCAGCTACTACTAAATCGGCTTCAAAAACAAAAAAATCAGATGTAGCAAATGCAGAAGCTAAAAAAACTACAAAAAAGGCTTCTACTTCAAAAAACAAAAAAGCAACTGTAAAAAAAGAAACTACAACAAAAAAGAAGTCAACAGCTAAAAAAACCACAAAATCAACAACAAAGAAATCAACTTCTAAGACAAGTACTACAAAAAGAAAAACGACTTCTAAAAAGAAAAAAGTCGAAATTTTAGAGTATTATGATTTACCTTATAGATATAATCAAACAATTGTAAAAGTATTAGCACAAACTCCAACTACATTATTTGTTTATTGGGATATATCAGACACAGACAGAAAAAATTTCGAAACTCAATTTGGAGAAAAATTTTTTGAACATACAAAACCTGTTTTAATTATATATAATGATACTTTAGGTTATAGTTTTGAAGTTGAAATAAATGATTTTGCAAATAGTTGGTATTTACATGTTGCAGATTCTAAATGTGACTACAGAATTGAACTTGGTAGACGTCCTATAAAAAACGAAAATAACACTAATATAGATGAAAAAATAACTACAGAATATATCCATATTTCGACATCAAATGAAATTGAATCACCAAATGATAGAATTTTATTTAACCCTTCTCAAAAAATGGTATATTTTAGAGATGTAAAAACAGGAATGACCACAGGAAAGCCTGTTAAGACTTTATCATTTATTAGAAGTATGGGAAAAATTTATGACATTTATGATTTATATAAACAAATATATCAAAATGAAAATATAGATGAGATTTTTGATTTATCAAATCCATCTTCTGGGAATCCTTCATCTGGAAACCCATCTTCAAGATTTAAATAAGAGACACTAAAGACCTGTCTCCAGTGTCTCTTTTAATTTTTTGCTTACCTATAACGGCTTAAGCATTATTTTTAATTAAGACGATTTTCGACAAAAATGAGAGAAACGAGAACTGTCCCCTTTCTCTCAAAAAAACAAAGGAGAAAGATAATCATGCAACAAAAAAAAGGTTATGTAAGTTTTGTGCTTCATGCACATCTTCCTTTTATTCATCACCCTGAAAGTGATGATTATTTAGAGGAGTCTTGGCTATATGAAGCTATTTCTGAAACATATATTCCACTTCTTACTAATTTTCAAAAATTGGTAGATGAAGGTGTTAATTTTAGAATTACTATGTCTATGACCCCTCCTCTACTTTCTATGCTTGACAACAAGTTATTACAACAAAAGTATATTAATTATTTAAATAGACAAATTGAATTGTCTGAAAAAGAAATTAAAAGAACTGCTGGAGATATCAGATTAAATAAGTTATCACATTATTATTTTGATAGATATTCTAATGATTTGCATTTATTTAAAGATGTTTATAAATGTAATTTAATTGAAGGTTTTAAACATTTTCAAGATATAGGTGTTTTGGAAATTATTACTTGTGGAGCAACACATGGATATTTTCCTATTCTTTATGTTAACGAAAAGACTGTTAAAGCTCAAATTGCAGTTGGTGTTCAAACATATGAAAGATATTTTGGAAGAAAACCTCGTGGTATTTGGCTTCCTGAGTGTGGATATGTTCCAGAAGCTGATAAATATTTAAAAGAGTTTGGAATTGATTATATTATTACTGAATCACATGGTATTTTATATGCAGACCCTACTCCTGTATATGGAACTTTTGCACCAATTGTTTCTCCTAAAGGAGTTATTGCCTTTGGTCGTGATATTGAATCTTCAAGACAAGTTTGGAGTTCTATTAACGGATATCCCGGAGATTTCAATTATCGTGAGTTTTATCGTGATATTGGCTATGATGCAGATTATGATTATATAAAACCATATATTGCTCATAATGGTGTTAGAGTTCATACTGGTATTAAATATTATAGGATTACTGGTAAAACTGAATTTAAAGATTACTATAATCTACAATGGGCAAAGGATTCTGCCGAAAAACAAGCAGGTCATTTCTTAGATTGTAGAAATGCTCAAATAGAACATTTATCTAATTACATGGATACTCCGCCAATCATCTTATGTCCTTATGATGCAGAACTTTATGGACATTGGTGGTATGAAGGTCCATATTGGTTATATATTTTATTTAAAAAGATTTATTATGATGATTGTAATTTTGAATTAATTACACCTTCAGAATTTATTGATAAATATCCAAATATGCAAGTTGCTTCTCCTTGTCGCTCAAGCTGGGGAGCTAATGGATATAGTGAGGTATGGCTAAATCCAAGTAATGATTATGTACATAGACATCTTCATGTTGCAGGTGATAGAATGTGTGAATTAGCATATCTATTCCCTAATGAACAAGATGAACTAAAAAAGCGTGCTTTAAATCAATGTGCAAGAGAATTACTTCTTGCTCAAAGTAGTGATTGGTTATTTATTATAACTAATGGAACTATGGTTGATTATGCTAAAAAAAGAATTAAAGACCATATTGGAAGATTTACAAGACTTTATAATGAAATTAAAGAAGATAAAATCGACGAAGATTTCTTAGAAGATATTGAAGAAAAAGATTGTGTTTTCCCAGATATTGATTATATGATTTATTCATAATTTATATAAAAATCTAGCTTTTACAAGTTAGATTTTTTATTTTATAAAATTTTATTAAACAAAATGGACAATTTACTTTATATATATTTTTTTCATATTATAGTGTATAAATTCAAAACATTTAGTAGATACTATTTATATTAGAAAGGGGTATTTTGTAATGATATCATTATGTATTAAGACTAATAATTTAGATTCAATACAATATCTATTAAATGAGTTAAGAACAATTGATTTAAATGATATCTGCTTTTCAAGCCGTCAATTTAAACATTATAAAAATGTCATAATTCACTATAATGGAAAGTCAGAAAACGACTTTATATCTAAAATTTCTTCTATTCTTTCTTTTTTAGTTATAGATAATTATGAAGAATACTTTTTAAAAAGAATTCTTTTATGTAATTATTTTTATTTTAATTCTGTCGAAAGGAATCAGATTTTAGATATTTGTTTTGATATAATGGCAGATAACTTAACTGAAAATTTTAATAGAAAATTCAAATTACTATATAATAGTTTTTTTGAATTTCTCCTTTCTAATAAATATTTAGTATTAGATGGTTTTTTAAATTTTAGAATAAAAGATTATATGGATATATTAGATGATATTGTAAATACAGCAACTAATCATTATATTGTGGAAAAAGAGTATTTGGAATTTATCTCTTTACTAAAACTATATATTAAATCTAGACCTGCTGAAACAAATATTGTTCATCTTATTTATTCTACAAATGAATCTATTTTATTGGATGAGAACAAAGAAATTATTCAAATAACTGGCGATTTTCTAAATGCTAAATACTTAAGTGATATTTCTTTTTCTTCTAATGATTATACATTAAATGCTCTGCTTTCATTATTACCTGAAAATATTTTTATTCATTTGATTGACAATTATGCTGATGAATTTATAAATACTTTAGAATTAGTATTTGAAAAAAGAGTTCATTTATGCACAAATTGTGACATATGTGAATTTTATAAATCACACGTAGATTATAAATAAGACAATAAAGACCCAGAAAACTTTAAATTGTTTAATCTAGGTCTTTTTTTCTTATTCACTTAATAAATTTATAGAATTAATTGTTTCTTGTAATCCTGGTAATAGTAAGTTCATAAATGTATCATTTATAACAACTTGCCAATTTCCATCTACTTTCACAAGATTTATTGTTTGTGTTGTTGTTCTTGTTGCAACACTTTCATTTCTTAATTCATCCATTAAATATGTTTTGTATTGTTCTTCACCTAAAGTTGTTCCAGTAAATGCTGCACTTATTAATTTTTGTGTATAATTTGTAAGGATTACTTGGAAATCTTTATTTGTAACTTCAACTTCAACTGCTGCATTATCTCCATTTATTTCTTCTTTGTTTATCTTCCATTCTAGTTTTTCAAATATTAATTTATATGCTTCTTCATCTAATTCTTGTCCACCTATTGACATATTTTGTTGTAATTGTTCTAAATCCGAATTTATATATTCACTTATCTCTTGGAAATTTCCGTTTTTTAAGTTTTTTAATAATCTATCTACTGTTGTTTCTGGAGTTGACCTTAACACTGAAAAAGCTATACCTGCTATAACTACTAATATTAATATAATTGTTACTATATATATTAATATATTGTTTTTAGATTTTTTCTTTGTTTCAACAGTTACTTTTCCTTTTACCTTTTCCTCTTTTTTATTTTCTTTTTTCTTTGCTTTCTCTTCTGCTTTTGCTTTTTCAGGTGTTACTTGTTCAAATTTAGCACCATCTTTTTTTGTTTCTTCTTTTTTTACCTCTTTGTTTTCTGCCATTTTTCTTCCTCCTTTATTTATATTAATTATCATAAAACTTTCTAATGTGATTATATATTAAACAATTATTTTTTTCAACAAAATTTGATATTTTTCTTAAAATCATTATGTATTTTTCTAGCTATTTTCCGCCATCTCATGACAAACTCTTTAGAATTTTCTGAAATCATAAACATTGCAAAAAATACTGCTAATATTATTATTATAAATAAACCATAATAACCAACTTTGATAGATATTCCTGTAAAATAACTAAACCATTTAATAAATGTCATATGTATTGAATTTAATCCTTTTTGAAAACTATTATTTTTTGCTTCTATTAATTTTTGACTACTTATTTTATATATTCCTGATAGTTTATATATAACATCTAAACTAGGATATTCTAGTCCATATTCCCATTTTTTAATTTCTTTGTCATTTACTGTGACTCCATTTCTTTGTAATTCTTCCATAAGTTGCAAATATGACCATTTTTTCTCTTGTCTTAAATCTTTTAATAATTCTTCTATTGTTCTTGTTTCTAGTTTTAATTCTTCTTTATTACCTTTTACGTCATTTTGATTTTTATCCTTGATTTCTCCTTTGTTATCTCCCATAAAAATCCCCCCACTTTTATTTCCAACATTATTTTTTTAATTATATCAATATAGATATTTTTTAGCAAGAATTTTTTTCTTTTTATGCAAAAAGATGCCTATTAAAAGGCATCTTAATTATTTACTTTTATTTTATTCCTTTGTAGTAATTATATTTTTTATAAGACACTACAGAAACTATTGCGATTCCAATAATTACAGCGAAAACTGTTACTGTAATACCTGCTTTTGGAAGTCTACTAGGAAGTTTATTTGTGTTATTTGCATTTGTTATATTATTTGCAATAGGTGTATTTACATTATTTGTTTGTCCATTTCCTTCTCCAAATTCACTCCATGTAAAATCTTCATCTCCTAGGACTGATAAAGACCAATAATCATCTCCTACTTTTGCCTGACCTAGAGTCACACCTTCTACTGGATAATATTTTCCATTTTCATCATCAAGCTCTGCATACACATAATAATAAGCTTCATTTTCCAATTTTAAATCTATTATTGGTATTGATTCTAAATCTGATGAATCATATCCATTATCACAAGATCCGTTTTCGTATTTTGTAGAAGTTAATTGATTATCGTAAATTGCGGTTTGTGTTTTTCCATATTCTAATAATTCTTCAAATCCTGTAATATCATTGTTTTTTATTTTATTTAAAATAGAATTGTCAGTAATTTTTCCTATTCTTAAATTGATTTTTCTAGTATTATCTCCCCATGGCACATTAAACTTAAGTTGTGTACCATCGTCAGCAAAGAATGTCGCAAAAAAAACATTTGCATATTTAGGATATTCTGGTCTAGTTAGTTCTTTTCCATCTACAACATATTTATAACTGTAATTTCCTTGATTATATTGCATTTCAACAATCCATAGATTTAGTTTCTGATTTAATTGAACCTCATCAGCTACATACTCTTCTCCTTTATTGTCATGAATTGCTAAATATCTAAAATTAGTATCAGGATCTTCTGGATCAAAAACAGGTTTGTTTTCTGATATCATAACATAATACTCACTATCAGGATTTTCTTTCACATTTGAAATTTTTAGGGTAGCTCCTCTCGTTCCCTCTCTTTCTAAAGAAAATTCTGCATTTGAAAAATCTGTCCACTCAAGTTGACTTTCTTCTTCTGCAGCATAAGAATTTGTGGCTATACAAATTATTGAAACCATAGCTACTAGAATTATTAATAAAATTAATTTAAATTTAGTATTCATATTTATCCCCTTTCCATTTTCATTTTCATATTAAATTATATATTATCAAATATTATTTTTCAACATTTTTCACGCATTTTAATATTACGTTTATATTACGAAATTATTACATATATACTACAAGTATATATAAACCAACTACATATTTTGCAGTTGGCTTTACATAAATTCAAATTTATCTGAATTAGATTTAATACTATTTTCCTACATAGCTCCATTTATTCCAGTAGCTACTACTTTTGTCATATTTTCAATTAAATCATCAATCTCTTTTGGTGTTACTATTAAGTTATAGTCATTTGGAACTAAAGCTTCTTTTATTTCTTCATAATTATCTTCATTTTTTAGCTGATTTAAATAATCATTAGATTTTGCTTCATCTTGTAGCTTTCCAATAAATAAATCTAGGCAATCATTCACAAGTACAGCAGTTTCAACAACTGTTGGTATTCCTATTGCAATTACAGGAATCCCTAATGTATTTATACTTATCTCATTTCTAGCATTTCCAACACCTGCACCTGGAACTATTCCTGTATCTGAAAGCTGAACTGTACTACTTATCCTTTCAATACTTCTAGATGCTAAAGCATCAATTACTATTACTAACTTTGGATTTATATTATCAACAATTCCTTTTACAATTTCCATTGTTTCAATTCCTGTTGTTCCTAAAACTCCCGGAGATATGGCACTAACCATTCTTGTTCCTTCTTCTACATATTGTGGTAGATAATTTATAATATGTCTTGTAACTTCAATATCATTCACAACTTTAGGTCCTAAGCTGTCTGGTGTAACATACATATTACCAAGTCCTACTACCAATATTTCTCCTTTTTTATCAATATGTTTGTCAACTAATTTCACAAGTTCTTTTGATAAAGTTTCTCCTGCTAAATTTATTTCTTCTTCACTTGCTATTTTTAGTTTCTTTATATCTATTGTAATATAGTCTCCAATCGGCTTTCCAATAGCTTTTGCTCCTTCATCATTTGTTATTTTTACTCTCTCTACTAAAATATTTTCATTTATCTCCTCTTTTCCGTGTTTCTATTCCATCAATTTCCTCATTATTATTTGCCTTTTTATATAAATCTCTTCTTTCAGAGGCTAAATCAGTTCTAAAATTATACATTCCATTTCTCCTTTCTTAATTTTAGTTATGATTTTTTTATTTTTTTCTTTTTTAGTATTTGCAAAATTTCCTAAATAATTCAAAAATATTTAAAATTGAAAAAAGAGGGACGGGCTTATTTTGTGTCAAATGACACAAAATAAGCCCGTCC
>OCPV01000736.1_pt1 | contig 22050 bp, 16 predicted proteins | sample 1538511 | NCBI WGS metagenome assembly OCPV01 (sample SAMN04571704, study PRJEB22368) | human gut metagenome | biome: human gut; material: stool | host: Homo sapiens | place: Luxembourg | collected 2012-08-30 | reverse complement strand
CGCCATAGTTACATAATATTTAAGGTCGTATTTATCACGGCGCGGGTCTAAAATATCGCCGGTGTAGCATAATGCAGCCTCGGCAAATTTGCCTGCGTCGCGTACAGCGTCCAGTGAAAGGCGCATATTTTCAATGCCGTTAAGGCTGTCGAATACGCGGAACACATCAACACCGTTTTTCGCGCTGAGGCGGATAAATTCTTTAACAACATTGTCCGGATAGCTGGTGTAGCCAACGGCATTGGCGCCGCGCAGCAGCATCTGGAACAAAATATTCGGGCATTTTTCACGGAACTGGCGCAGACGTTTCCACGGGCTTTCGTCAAGGAAGCGGTAGGCAACGTCAAAAGTTGCGCCGCCCCAGCATTCAAAGCTGAACAGGTTGGGCAGCTTGGCTGAGGTAGTGCCGATAACTTTCAGCATATCGTTGGTGCGCATGCGGGTTGCAAGCAGCGACTGGTGCGCGTCACGGAAGGTGGTATCCGTAAACAGCACTTCTTTCTGGTCCATAACCCATTTGGAAAGCCCTTCAGGACCCTGCAAATCCAAAATCTGTTTGGTGCCGTCGGCAGGGGTGCCTTTAAACGCTTTGGGCAGGTTGAGCGGGGCAAATTCCGGTTTGGGCTGTACGCCTACATTGTTGTAGCCGTTAACGGTTACATCGGCAATGTAGTGCAAAAGCCTGGTGCCGCGGTCCAGCGTTTTCGGGAAGATGAAAAGTTCGGTGTTTTCATCAACAAACGAAGTATTGTAGCTGCCGTCAAGGAAACTGGGGTGGGCCAGTACATTTTCAAGGAACAGAATATTGGTTTTAACGCCGCGGATGCGGAATTCTTTTAAGCAGCGCAGCATTTTGGTAATGGCAATTTCGTGGGTCAGGCCGTGGGTAGTTGCCTTAACCAAAAGCGAATCGTAATACGGGGTAATAACGGAGCCCGTAAAAGCATTGCCGCCGTCCAGACGCACGCCAAAGCCGCCGCCGCTGCGGTAAGCAATCAACTTGCCGGTATCGGGCATAAAGTTGTTGGCAGGGTCTTCGGTGGTAATACGGCACTGAATAGCATGGCCGAAGCTGGTAATTTTGTCCTGTTCGGGAATGCCGATTTCCGGGCTGTGCAGGGAATAGCCTTCGGCAATTTTAATCTGGGTCTGCACAATGTCAAAGCCGGTAATTTCTTCGGTAACGGTATGTTCAACCTGAATACGCGGGTTAACTTCAATAAAGTAGAAGTTGCCGTCCGGGGTAACGAGAAACTCAACCGTACCGGCGCTGAGGTAATTAACGTTTTTCATCAGCTTAACGGCTGCGTCGCAGATTGCCTTGCGCAGTTCGGGTTTAAGCGAAAAGGCCGGGGCAATTTCCACCAGTTTCTGGTGGCGGCGCTGTACGGAGCAGTCGCGCTCGAACAAATGCACAATGTTGCCCTGCGTATCGCCCAAAATCTGAACTTCGATATGTTTCGGGCTTTCAAGGTATTTTTCAAGGTAAATTTCATCGCTGCCGAAAGCCTTCATAGCTTCGGATTTAGCCATGTTGTATACGGTTTCCAAATCTTCGTTGCTGTTTACCATGCGCATGCCGCGCCCGCCGCCGCCGTTAACGGCTTTAAGCATAACGGGAAAGCCGTGCGCCTGCACAAAACGGTAAACGTCTTCAACGCTGTCAATCGGGCCGTCGCTGCCAGGAATCATCGGAATGCCGGCAAGCTTGGCCTGTTCGCGCGCGTTAACTTTGTCGCCGAACATAATAAGGTGTTCAAGGCGCGGGCCGATAAAGATAATGCCTTCTTCGGCGCAGCGTTTTGCAAGGTCGCTGTTTTCGCTTAAAAAGCCGTAGCCGGGATGGATGGCGTCTACATCGTGCTCATGCGCGATACGGATAATGTCTTCAATATCAAGGTAAGCATCGATAGGGCCTTTGCCTTCGCCGACAAGGTAGGCTTCGTCAGCTTTGTTGCGGTGCAGTGAAAGTGTGTCTTCTTTTGAATAAATTGCCACTGTGCGGATGCCGAGTTCGTTGCAGGCACGGAAAACGCGGATAGCGATTTCGCCGCGGTTGGCAACCAGTACAGACTTAATTTTTTGCATAGTATACCCTCCTTCGGATAGCACTGTACCTATTTTATTAAAAAAAGTTACTAATTGCAATGGTTTCAGCGTAAGTATTTCTGTATACAGAAAAACATAACGGCATACAGGGAAACATGCCGTTTAAAACAGTTAAATTTTTAAATATTTGTCAAAAAAGGCGGTAATAACATCAAGCACCGGCTGCTGAACCCAAAACGTGATGTATAACAAAGCCTCCTTAAAATAATGTACATATTTATTATAATACCGCTTTATTATGCGTGGCAAATTGCAGGCACTGTTAAAACTTCAATTTAAAATAAAATAACGATATGGTATAATTTTAATATAAAGGGAAAGAGGTGTATGAGATGAAAAGAATTTTATTATTTGTAATTATGTTAATGATGATAACTGTTTCTGCTTTCGCTGATAAAAAGGAATGGATTGATAAAAATTATGATTTTGGAAAGGCAAAAAGAATATTAGTTAGTTTTTCTGTTCCTGATGAATTGAAAAACGGTATTACGGAAAAAGAAACGGAAGAAATATTTTTTGAGGTTTTGCAGGATAAAGTTACTGATAAATTAGCACCATTTGGATATAAGGTTAAAACTTTAACTGATGTCAATGATGATATTCAATTGTTGTACGGAGTTAATTTTACTGAACAAATTAAAAATAATACTGTTGAAGCAGAGAAAATTTTTGAAAAATATATAAATGAAAATGTTGATTTAGTTGTAGGTGTAAAGTTGCTTACTTATTCTACTGGAAGCAGATACAAAGAAGGCTATTATAGGACAGTGACAAAATCCGAACCACAATATGTTGGAGATTTATATGGTGGCAGGTTTGTAAATACTTCTCGTACAGAGCAACAATATATCCCAGGTAAAAACGTACCGATGACATATACATCTGTAAAATTTATGATTGATGACGTTGACACCAAAGAAAATGTTTGGACACGTATTGACGAGCGGGAACGTGAAGGTGACGAACTTTTTGGCAACAGCAAACCTAAAGAAGTTTTTGAGCGTATTTTAAAAAGCGGATTTGGGGATTTTACCGATAAATTAAAAGACACTGCTGGTATTGAAGAATAGGGTGGTAAGCGTTATGAAAAAATTATTAGGATTTATTTGTGTTTTATTGATAGCCGTTTTTGCTGTAATGCCTAATACATATGCAGAAGCGCAAAAGGACTATGGTAATTTAGATATGAATAGATGGTTTGCTTTGGGAGAAACCGATGAATATGATATTTTAATTGATATGAAATCAATGAATTATCAGTTAAATTATAAAAAAGATTTAGTATGTGATTTTTGGGTTTGTTATTTTTATAATAATGAAGATAAATATGTGCTTTCAAATATGATTACTAACTATGATGAGAAAACTATTAGTTTAAGGGGAATAGCTATATATAATAAAAATAATGAATCACAAGGAAGTAATAGCTTGCCTTTCCCGAAAGAGGAAAGAATAATTCCAGGTTCAATAGGAGAATTTTTATATTCTGTTTCTTTTCCGCCTGAATATATGAATGCCGATAGCGTACAAAAAATTAAAGAGAATTTAAAGGAAAAAATATAATTTAGGTAATTTAATTATGAAACAAAAACTTTACTTATCAACATCATATTTGGATGACCTGATGGTTAGAATGGCGCACCACAGTACGGCGATTGAAGGCAACAGCCTGACGCAGGGCGAAACCAAAAGCGTACTGATTGACGGTTATGTGCCGCGCGCTATTGATTTGCGCGAATTGAACGAGGTTTTAAATTATAAAGCCTTTACTAAAGAAATGGTGCGTTTTTTACAGGAAGAACGTGAGGTAAACGGTGAATTTATTAAAGAAATTCACGCTGTTTTGTGCCGCGAAGCAATAGAATCCGTGCCGGGTAAGTTTAAAACGCAGCCTAATATGGTTATTGGCGCAGATTTTACGCCTTCGCCGCCGTACCGTGTACCGATGGACATTGAACAATGGCGGCAGGATTTGGATTATCAGCTTAAAAATGCTGCTGATGCCAGAACTATGGTAGAAGCAATTTGCCGCCAGCATTTCCGCTTTGAGCGGATTCATCCTTTCCCGGACGGAAACGGGCGTGTTGGGCGTGCGCTGATGGTTTACAGTGCATTGCAGCAAAAGCTGCCGCCGATAGTAATACCTGTTGATGAAAAGAAAAAATACATTAACTTTTTAAATACCGAGGATTTAAACGGGTTTGTGGAATTTTGCTTTGCATTGCAGCAAAAGGAAGTGGAGCGCATAAAAATTTTAGCTGATGAACGCGACAAGGTGTTAGAAATTTATACAGAGGAATAAAAAAGAGTTTGGCACTGTGCCAAACTCTTTTTGCGTGTATGCAGTTAACTTTGCAGATGTCATTCCAGCAAATTATTTTTGCGCCAGCCTTCGCTTTTCCAGCGGTAAATAAATACCAGCGCGCGCAGGCATTCATCAAGGCACATGGCAAGCCATACGCCCACGAGGCCCCAGCCAAGGTGCAGGCCAAAGAACCACGCGCCAAGCGTTGCCACGCTCCACATGGAAACAAGCCCCGTTGTTACCGGCCATTTAATATCGCCCGCCGCCTGCAAACTCATAACCATTACCATGTTCACGGCGCGCCCGGCTTCTAAAAACACTTCTATTAAAAAGATGTGCCGCCCCAGCTCCAGCACTTCGGGGTTATCGGTAAAAATGCCGTAAATGCTGTCGCTGTTAAAAAACAAAAGCAGCGTTACCGTGGTGCTGATGGTAACGGCAATGCGGATGGTTTTCCATACGCGCTGTTCAACGGCGTCCAAATCGCCCGCGCCGATTAAAAAGCCGACTATAATCTGCGTTGCCATGGCAAGCGCCTGCGAATAGATGTAGGAAAACATGGCGATGATGTAGGCGTAAATTTTGGTGGTAATAACCACAATGCCCATTACGTTAACAAAGCGCATAATAACCATCTGCGAAATCTGGTAGGAAAGCGATTCGCCGCCGGAGGGCAGCCCCAGGTACAAAATTTTATACAGCGTGGTTTTGGGGAAGGGGCGCAGGTATTTAAACGAAAGGCGGATATCAATAAATTTACGGAAAAAGTACAAAATTAAAAGCAGCCCCAGTACCTTGCTGGTGTTGGTGGATATGGTTACGCCTAAAACGCCGAGCGACGGTATCGGCCCCAGGCCGTGAATTAAAATGCAGTTGCCCGCGATATTGATAAGGTTCATCACTACGGAGGTAATCATGGTGATTTTTAAAAGGGAATAGCCGCGGAAGAACGAAATAAAAGAGATATAGGCAGACTGCACTACAATAAAAAGACCTATGTAGCGCAAAAAGAGCGAGGCTTCGGCCCAGATGTCTGCCGGTACATCCAGGAGGCTTAAAAAGAAACCGTCAAAAATAAACAGCGCCGCGCTGATGATAACGCCGAAAACCATATTGGCAAGCAGGGCAACGGTGCAGACTTCGGCAACTTTTTCGCGGTTGCCCGCGCCGCGGTGCTGGGCGATTAAAATAGTAGCCGCCATGCTGATTACGCTTAAAGCGAGGATAACGATGTTGATAATCTGGTTGGCGTTGCCGACGGCGGCAACAGAGTGCTGCGAGTAATGGCTGAGCATGAACTGGTCGACATTGCCGACCATCATCTGCAAAAGTATTTCAATAAAAATTGGCCAGGTCATTTTAAAAACGGAAAGTTTTTGCGTGCCTTCGGCGTTTTTTACTGCTGACATAATGGTGCTCCTTATTTTTAAAAGTTTTTAAACAGAGAAAATAACTATATTATAGCAGTTTGCATTGTATTTACAAGCAGAAAAGTGTAAAATAAACAGCAAAAAATAAATTCGCAAAAGTCTGAAAAAAATGAAGTTAACCATAAACACATAAAAGGTTGACAATAAAAACGGCAAAACTTATAATTAAAAAGTAAAGGTGTGGTGAACTATGTTAAAACTTATCAGGGCATTATCAGAATACAACGGCCCAACTTATGACGGTGCGGTAATGGCAAGAGCCGTTATTAAAGCATCCGTGCTGGAAAACGGAGATTACTCAACGCGCCCGGTAAAAATGGCGCCGCCGCGCATGGGCATTATCGAGGCTTATAAAGAAGGCGCGGCTTCGCTGACGGTAACGCTGCTGCGCCCGCTGGTGCGTGCCGGTGAAATGCCGGAAACGGTGCCCCAGGGCGAAAAACAGCTGAGCTTTGTTATTGATAAGCCGGAAATTAACGCTTATCTTGATGCCGTGGACGATACTAATTCCATTCACCGCGGCGAAAACCCCGTTGTACCGGGGCTGTGCATGATTGAGCATTTGTGGCGCGCTTTAAATAAGCCGCTGCCGCTGAACTGGGACGTTAAATTTAAAATGCCTGCTTTTGCGGGTGAACAGATTGACATATACAAAAACGGCACGTCGCTTGACGGCTACTGCGGCGGGCGCGAGCTGTTTACGGTAGGTATAAAGGAGAGTTAAAACAATGAATGGCACAAACAGGCCGGACGGTGTCCGCGAGATGGTAAAAATGGCGCTTTTAATGGCGATGAACTGCGTATCGGCATATGTAATAATTCCGCTGCCGTTTTCGCTGTCGCCAATATCGCTGCAAACGGTGTTTGTAAATCTTTTGGGCTTTTTGCTTACGCCGCGGCAGGTGCTTATTACCATGTGCGCATACCTGTTAATGGGGCTTGCGGGGCTGCCGGTGTTTACGGGCGGCACGGCAGGGCCCGGCAAACTGTTTGGGCCTACCGGCGGATATATTTTCGGCTTTTTAGTGGCAGCGCTTATCATCAGCTGGCTGCGCGGCAATAACTACGGCTTTAAGCGCTGCGCATTTCTGGGCGTTGTTATCGGCATACCGGTAATTTACCTTCTGGGTGTGGCGCAGCTTAAATTTATTACCGGCATCGGCTGGGAAGAAGCTGTTGTTACCGGCGCTTTGCCGTTTATTCCGATGGATGTGGTTAAGTGCATAGCGGCGGCGTATATTACGGCGCCCATACAAAGAGCGATTGGCGGCGGGCGCTGATGGATAAGGTTTGTTTAATTGGCGGGCTGCGCAGCTATATTGGGTTGACGGGCGGTGTGTATAAGCACGTACCGGCAGAACTTTTGGGCGCAGCGGTGCTGAAAGCGGTAACGGAAAAGTATAATGTTGTGCCGCAGCAGATAATTTGCGGCAACGGCGTGGGCGCAGGAGGCAACATTGCGCGCCTGGCGGCATTGGAAGCAGGGCTGCCGGAAAGCATACCCGCCGTAAGCGTGGACGTGCAGTGCGGCAGCGGGCTGGAAGCCGTGGCAATGGCGGCGGCAAAAATTGAAGCAGGCGAGGCGGAGGTAATTATTGCCGGCGGCTTTGAAAGCACGTCTACTCAGCCGCGGCGCGGCTATAACGCCAACCACCCCGATTATAAGGGCGAAGAAACTTACAGCGTGGCCAAGTTCATGCCGGGCATTCACCGCGAAACGGTTATGCTGGAGGGTGCGGAACTTACGGCAGAGCGCGAGCATATCAGCCGTGCGGAAAGCGACCCCTGGGTTCTGCACAGCCATAAGCTGGCGGCACAGGCAGCGGCAGACGGTTCGTTAAGCGATATTATAGTGCCGTGCTTCGGCGCGGTGCGCGATGAAGGCATACGCCCCAAAATGAGCCAGCGCCTTTTGGACAGGCTGCCCTGCGTGCTGGAGGGCGGCAGATTTACCAATGCTGCCAATGCCTGCCTGACTAATGACGGCGCAGCGTTTGTGCTGCTGGCAAGCGAAAGCTATGCCAAAGCGCATAACCTTGCGGTGCAGGCCAAAGTGCGGCACAGCGCGGCAGCTGGCGGCGACCCATTGGTAAGCCCCAAAAGCGCGGTGCTTGCGCTTAATGCGCTGCTGCAAAAAGCAGGGCTTAAGCATACGCAGATAGATTGTTTTGAATTAAACGAGGCCTTTGCCGTTATCGACGTTATGTTCAGCCGTGCCTTTCCGGGGCATGAAGACGGTTATAATGTTTTCGGCGGCGCGCTGGCGTACGGGCACCCTTACGGCGCTTCGGGAGCAATTATTTTGCTGCATCTGTTAAAATCGCTGCAAAAGCGCGGCGGCAGGTTCGGTGCGGCATCCGTAGCGGCGGCTGGCGGCGTTGGCACGGCACTTTTGATTGAGAGATGTTAATATGGACTATTTGCAGTTGATTGCAGAAAAGCCGCCTGAAAAGGCGGCTTTAATAACAGAAGAGCATACTTATACTTATGGCGAACTTGCCGCTCTGGCGCGTGAACGCAGAAAAACGGCGGGCGGCGTACGCAGGGTGTATTTTATAAAAAAATCCGCAATAGCGCAGCAGCTTATTGAGTTTATTGCCTTTGCAGGAACGGACAATGTGCCGGTGCTGGCTCCGCAGGAAGCGGATACGGAGCATTTAAAGGATATTGTGCCGCCGACTGAAGCCTGCATGGGGGCCATGACGAGCGGCACAACCGGCATGGCCAAAGTGCTGTTCCGCACTTATGAAAGCTGGGCAGGCTTTTTTGAGGAGCAGAACCGCGTGTTCGGCGTAACGCCGGACAGCTGCATGTTTGCGCAGGGCAGCCTGGCTTTTACCGGCAACCTTAATTTATATATGGGAGCGCTTTATGCCGGTGCTTCGGTGGCTGCGGCCGGTAAATTCCACCCGCGCCTGTGGCAGGAAATGATTTTAAAGCACAGCTGCGATGTTGTTTATTTAATACCAACCAAACTGCGGCTTTTGGCGCGCGGCTGCAAAGCGCCGCTGAACTGCGTTAAAAGCATTATTGCCGGTTCACAGGGGTTTGATAAAAACGATTTGGACGCAGTAAAAGCCGTACTGCCCAATGCGGAAATGACGCTGTATTACGGCGCGAGCGAGTTAAACTATATAACTTACATTAAAGACAGAGAAATGACCGGCGACCGCACGTTGATAGGCCATCCGTTTAAGGGCGTTGGCGTAAGCGTGCGCAATGGTGAAATTTATATTGACACCAAATTTCACGTTGCCGGCGTAAAATGCCCGGCAACGCTTGGCGACTGCGGCAGCATTGATGAAAACGGCATGCTGCACTTTTTAGGGCGCCGCGACGATATGTATAACATTAACGGCATTAAAGTTTCCGGCTTGAAGGTTGAAAGTGCGCTGCTTGACTGCGACGGCGTGGAAGATGCGGCGGCGCTTGCGGAAAAAAGCGGCGGCAAAGATTTGCTGACGGTGTTTGTAGTTGGCCGTGGGCTGAATAAAACCGGCCTTTTGCAGAAGCTGCACGGCAAACTTACGGAGCATGAACTGCCCAAGCGCATAATTTTTACGGACGCCCTGCCGAAAAACGAAAGCGGCAAAACGGACAGGAAAAAGCTGCAAAACATGTTATAAAAAAGAAAACCTTGTTGTTTAAGTTAAACAGCAAGGTTTATTTTTATGCTTTTTACAGCACTGTGCCTTTAGCGGGCAAGGTAAAATTTGCGGTATCAATACCTTCCAGTTTCAGCAGTGCCAGTTTTTTAGCCAGCCCGCCTGCGTAGCCTGTCAGGCTGCCGCCTGTGCCAACCACGCGGTGGCAGGGCACAATAATGCTTATGGGGTTATGCCCAACCGCGCCGCCAACTGCCTGTGCGGACATCCGTTTTAAGCCTCTATGTGCAGCAAGCTGGGCAGCAAGTTCGCCGTAAGTAGTGGTTTGGCCGTAGGAAATTTGCAGCAAAAGCTGCCATACTTCTTTGCGGAAGGCGGTTCCTTCCAAATTTAGCGGCGGCGTAAAATCCGGCCTGCGGCCGCTAAAATAAATATCCAGCCAGCGCACGGCTTCATCAAAAACCGGCATGGCTTTGGCTGCGGCAGTTTCTGCCAGCCCTTCGGCAAAATATTTTTGCCCGTCAAACCACAGCCCGGTTAAGGCATTGCCGTCGCTGGCCATGGTTATGCCGCCTAATGGTGATTTATAATGGCAAATGTACTGCATAAGTTACCGTCCTTTCCGTAAATTGCTTTGTGATGCTATTTTAACCTATAAAGACACGTGCATTATTATAAAAATACGGAAAATATTACTATATAGCCTGTTTAAATGAAACGCCCGGTAATGCTCTGCGGCGTATTTTTTATTTGCTGCGGCGTGCCGCAGGCAACAACTGTGCCGCCTTCGTTGCCGCCGCCCGGCCCCATGTCTATGATGTAGTCGGCGTTTCGGATAACGTCAAGGTCGTGCTCGATAACGATAACGGTTGCGCCGCTGTCAATCAGCCGCTGGAATACGTCCAGCAGCGTCCTTACATCAAGCGGGTGTAGCCCGATGGTGGGTTCGTCGAAGATGAAAACGGCATCGCTCTGGCTTTTGCCCATTTCGCTGGCCAGTTTCAGCCTTTGCGCTTCGCCGCCCGAAAGGCTTGGTGTTTCTTCGCCGAGCGTAAGGTAGCCGAGCCCCAAATCTTTTAAAACCTGCAAACGCTGGCGCACAGTTTTTAAATCCGCACAGGCGGTAAGCGCGGTGCTGATGTCCATGTCCATCAAATCGGGCAGGGAGCAGTACTGACCGTTGGCGGCGCAGTATTTTACTTTGGCGGCGTCTTTGCCGTAGCGGCTGCCGCGGCATGCGGGGCAGGGAATGTCCACGTCCGGCAGAAACTGCACGTCAAGGTTAATTACGCCGGTGCCGTCGCAGGTTGGGCAGCGCAGTTTGCCGGTGTTGTACGAAAAATCGCCTGCTTTAAAGCCGAGCATTTTGGCATCTTCCGTTCTGGCAAAAATTTTGCGCAGTTCGTCATGCACGTTGGCATAGGTAGCAACGGTGGAGCGCACATTAATGCCAATTGGCGTGGCGTCAATAAGTTTTACGCTGCGTATACCGTCAGCCTGCACGTTAAGCACGTGTTCCGGCAGCTTTTGCCCGCTTGTGGCGGCAGTCAGCCCCGGCACAAGGCTTTCCAGAATCAGCGTTGTTTTGCCGCTGCCGCTTACGCCCGTTACAACGGTAAGCCTGCCTTTGGGTATATCAACCGCAAGCGGCTTTACGGTGTGAATGGCGCCCGTTTCAAGGTGGAGGCGTCCTGCGGCAAACATTTCTTCCGGCGCTGCCTGTTTGCGTATTACGGAGCTTTCCGCCTTTAAAAACGGGCCTATTTTGGAATTTTTATTCTGCGCAATTTCCGCTATGGTTCCTTCGGCAATAACCTGCCCGCCTTTGGCACCTGCTTCCGGGCCCATTTCAATCAGCCAGCCCGCTTCTTTTAAAATCTGGGTGTCGTGGTCAACCAGCACAACGGAGTTGCCATCTGCCACCAAATCGTGCATAACGCCGGTAAGCCCAACAATGTTGGAGGGGTGCAGCCCTATGGAAGGCTCGTCAAGCACGTACAAAACGCCGGTGGTACGGTTGCGTACGGCGCGGGCAAGCTGCATGCGCTGGCGTTCGCCGGTGGAAAGGGTGCTGCTTGCGCGGTCGAGCGTTAAATAGCCAAGACCCAAATCCATCAGCCTTTTGGCTGCTGTTTGGAAGCTTTCGCAGATGCTGGCTGCCATGGGGCGCATTTCCGGCGGCAGGGAGGCGGGAACGCCGTTTACCCAGCCGGTAAGCTCTGTAAGCGTCATGCGGCAGGCTTCGTCAAGCCCAATGCCTCGCAGACGCGGGGCGCGTGCAGCGTCCGAAAGGCGGGAGCCGCCGCAGTCAGGGCAGGTTTCCTGCTTTAAAAATTTTTCCACGCGCTTCATGCCTTTTTCGTCCTTAACTTTGGCCAGCGCGTTTTGCACGGTGTAAACAGCGTTGTAATAGGTAAAATCAAGTTCGCCTGCCTGGTTGCTGCTTTTGGCTTTGTAAAAAATATGTTTCTTTTCGGCAGGGCCGTGATAAACTATTTCTTTTTCTTCCGGCGTAAGGTCACGGAAGGGCACATCGGTGCGCACGCCCATTGCCCGGCAGACATCGGTCATCAGCGACCACATCAGCGTATTCCATGGGGCAACCGCGCCTTCGTCGATAGTAAGGCTTTCATCCGGCACAAGTGTTGTAAGGTCAACATTGCGTACAAGGCCGGTGCCGTCGCAGGTGCGGCAGGCTCCTTGGCTGTTAAAGGCCAGCTCCTCCGCTCCGGGCGGCCAGAACCTGGCGCCGCATTCCGGGCAGGTAAGCTGCTGCTCGGCTGCAACGGCAAGCGTCGGCGGCACGTAGTGCCCGTTGGGGCAGCGGTGGCTTGCCAGGCGTGAAAACATCAGGCGCAGGCTGTTTAAAAGTTCGGTGCCTGTGCCGAAGGTGCTGCGTATGCCCGGCACGCCGGGGCGCTGGTGCAGTGCAAGCGCGGCAGGTACGTACAAAACTTCGTCCACCTGCGCTTTGGCGGCCTGCGTCATGCGGCGGCGCGTATAGGTGCTGAGCGCTTCCAGATAGCGGCGCGAGCCTTCGGCATATAGAACGCCCAATGCCAGCGAAGATTTGCCGCTGCCGGAAACACCGGCAATGGCCGTTATGGTGTTCAGCGGCACATCAACATTAACGTTTTTTAAATTATGCACGCGTGCCCCGCGGATTTTAATTTTATCAATCATGGTTTTCTCCTGTTAAAGCATGCAAAGAACAAAACGGCGCATGGATATACCATGAGCCGCCTGTTGAAAATGTGTTATTTGTTAATCTGTCCGTCTACGCCTTTAACAAACCAGTCGATGGAAAGCAAATCCTTATCGGTAAGAGCCTGCCCTGCCGGTACACGCTCTGCGCCGGTCTGGTCATACAGCGGGCCTGCAAAAACAACAAGTTTGCCGTCGATAATGTTCTGTTTGGCAGCGTCAGCCAGTTTTTTGGTTTCGTCCGTTACAGCCGGGCCGTAGGGGGCAATATCTACAACTTTGTCTTTCATGCCGCCCCAGTAAGCGGAAGATTTCCAGGTGCCTGCCTGTACTTCTTTAATGGTTTTTTCATAGTAAGGGCCCCAGTTCCAGATGGCGGAAGTAAGGGAGGCCTTCGGTGCGTTGGCAGACATATCCACGTTGTAGCCAATGCCGTAAACGCCGCGTTCTTCGGCAGCCTGCTGCGGGCCGGGGGTGTTCTGGTGCTGGGCAATAACGTCCGCACCGGCGTCAATCAGCGTTAACGCTGCCTGTTTTTCGGTGGAGGGGTTATACCAGGTGTTGGTCCACAGAACTTTTACTTTAGCGTCCGGGTTAACGCTCTGCACGCCAAGGGTAAAGGCGTTAATGGCGCGGATAACTTCCGGAATCGGGAATGCGGCTACAAAGCCGATAGTGTTGGTTTTGGTCTGTTTGCCAGCAACAATGCCGGTTACGTAACGCGCTTCATACATGCGGCCAAAGTATGTGCCAACGTTGGGCGCGGTTTTAAAACCGGAGCAGTGCAGGAAGGTAATATCCGGGAATTTTTTTGCTACGTTAATGGTGGGGTCCATATAACCGAAGCTGGTGGTGAAGATGATTTTGTTGCCCTGTGCGGCAAGCTGGTTGATAACACGCTCGGAGTCGGCGCCTTCGGGTACCGATTCCATAAAGGATGTTTCTACATCGGGCATGTTTTTGGCAACGTACTGGCGGCCGAGCTCATGCGCCATGGAATAGCCGCCGTCTTTGGCGGAACTTACATAAACAAAAGCAGCCTTGGTTTTGCCTGCGGCAGCTTCGTCTTTTTTATCGCCGCCGCAGCCGGCCAAAAGTGCGCCGCATGCCAGCATGGCAATAAGGGAACAAGCAAGGAATTTTTTCATTGTTTAACCTCCGTCCGTAATTTTATATTTTAATTGTAGCAATTTGCAGCCTAAAGTGCAATAACTACGGCGGCAACACGCAACATTTTGTGAAAAAACTATAAAGGGCTTGTCAAAAAGGGCTTTTAAAGCGATAATTATAATGAGTATTTATTTTTAGGATTAGGACGGCGCGTATGTCAGAAAATAACGGCAGTACAGGCAATAAAAAATTTTTAAAGGGTACGTTAATTCTTACGGCTTCCAGCATGGTGGTTAAGGTTATCGGCTCCGTAAACTGGATTATTCTATCGCGCATTCTGGGCGGCGAAGGCATTGGGCTGTACCAGATGGGCTTTCCGATTTATTTAATGGCGATAACGGTATCGTCGGCAGGCATACCGGTGGCAATTTCCATCATCACGGCGGAGAAAGTGGCGGAAAACGATTTTTTTGGTGCCAAAAGGGTGTTTAACGTATCGCTGCGGCTGCTTTTTATCAGCGGCCTGGTGTTCTCGTCGGCGCTGTGGTTCGGCGCAGGCTGGCTTATCGAAAACCACTGGATTCGCGATGCCCGCGCTTATTATTCCATTATCGCGCTGGCGCCGGCAGTATTTTTTGTAACCTTCCTGGCCAGCTTCCGCGGTTATTTGCAGGGCTGGCAGATTATGATGCCGACGGCGGCTTCCGAAGTTGTGGAACAGCTGATGCGCGTTGTTACCATGATTGTGTTTGCCTACATGTTTATGCCTTACGGGCTGGAATATGCGGCAGGAGGCGCAAGCATGGGCGCAGGCGTGGGTGCGTTCTGCGCGCTTTTGGTGCTGATGTGGTTTTACGCACGGCTTAAGCGCATCCTGAAGGATAAAATGCAGGGCTCGGTGGCGGCCAAAAAGCCGGAGGCGGCGGGCAAAATTATTATGCGCCTGCTTAAACTGGCGCTGCCGGTATCGCTTTCGAGTCTGATGCTGCCGGTTGTGGCAAACCTTGACCTTTTAATTGTGCCGCAGCGGCTTGAAGCGGCGGGGTTCAGCGTCGGCGAATCGACGGAGCTGTTTGGTTATTTAACAGGCATGGCAGTGCCGCTTGTTAACCTTGCCACCATTTTTACGGCGGCCATGACGATAAACCTTGTGCCTGCCATTTCCGAATCGCGCACGTTAAAAGACGCGGCCGGCATTAAGGCCAAAATAAGCACGGCCTTTCGCGTGGCAATGATTATAACCATGCCGTGTTCCGTGGGGTTGTACTTTTTGGCGGGCGATGTTGCGGCCTTAATTTACAATGCGCCGGGCGCGGCGGGGGCAATCCGCACCATGAGTTTCGGCATTTTCCTTTTGGGGCTGCACCAGATAAGCACCGGCATTTTGCAGGGGCTTGGCAAAACCGCACTGCCTGTTATTGCCATGATACTTGCCGCAGCCATTAAAGTTTGCTTAAGCTGGGTTCTTACCGCACGGCCGGAGCTTGGCATTAACGGCGCTTCGCTGGCAACGCTTGCCGATTTCGGCATTGCGGCGCTGCTTAATATGGTATTTATTTATAAACATGCACATTATTCGCTGAGCCTTGACGGTATTTTTAAACCGGCGCTTGCTTCGGCGCTGATGGGCGCTGCCGTGTACGGCGTGCTTGCGGCGGCGCAGGGTTTTGGCGCGTGGGCCATTCTTGCGGCAATGATTGTCGCCGTGCCGGTTTATGCTGTTGCCTTGGCAGGCTTCGGCGGCCTTACCAAAGAAGACCTGGAGGACATTCCCTTTATCGGCCGCAGAGTGCTGGCCGTGGGCAGGCGTTTTGGTTATTTTAAATAAGAGGGCATAAAAATGAAAAGCAGCAGGTTTTATACATTCACCGTTCCCAATGGCAAAAGCTATAAAATACCTGCGCTTGTGTTTAAGGCCGGCGCAGTATTTGCCGCTGCCGCCGTATGCTTCGGCGTTTACGCGGCGTTTGCCTTTGTGCGCTACCATGCGCAGCAGCAGGAATTTGCCGAGTACCGTGCGCATAAGGCGGAGTACGAAGAACGCATGCAGGGGCTTTTGGATGATAACGAAAAAATGCTGCGCGACATAAACGAAATGGCTACTTTGGAAAGCCGCCTGCGCCGCGCGCTGATACGCGACCCGGAAGCAGGAATGAAGCTTGCAGCGCCGCAGCAGGAAAGCGCTCCTGCGGATGTTAAGCCCGGCTACACAGGGCAGGGCGGCCCGGCAGAACTTGGCATGATTGAAATGCTTGACATTTTAACCGTGCAGAACAAAAACATAAAACAGCAGATTGACGACAAGAAAACTTCCATGAAAGAGCTGCTTCTGGCAATGGGAAAACGCAGCAATTCGCTGAATGCTTTTCCGGATTTATGGCCGGGTGAAGGCGGCACAATCAGTTCGCCTTACGGCCGGTTGGCGGCGGCTATGACTGGCATCCGGGCATTGACATAGCCGTTGATTTCGGCACGCCGGTATATGCTTCGGCAGCCGGTACGGTAGAACAGGCAGGCTGGAACGGCGGTTACGGGCGCTATGTGAAACTTGACCACGGCAACGGCTACGAAACTGCGTACGGGCATATGAGCGGCATTGCCGTAACGGAAGGCGAAGCCGTGCGCAAAGGCGATATTATCGGTTTTGCAGGCAGCAGCGGTTACAGCACCGGCCCGCACATCCACTTTGAAGTGCTGGTAGACGGGCAGTTTGTAGACCCCATGTACATGTTAAGCAGTAAATAATCCGCATAAGCGGAAAATATAAAATAATTAAGCGGAGGCGATTTTATGAAAAAATTTATTTTGCTATTAACCACGGTTTTAACGCTGGCTTTTGCTGCAAGCTGCTTTGCAACCGAAAACAGCAGCGCGCTGAATGATGCGGAAGGCTCTGCACAGAAAGTTATTACCGCGCTGGTTGCCAGCGACACTTTGGGCTACAAGGATGCTGAAAAAGCCATGTCGGCAGACCTTGCCAAACAAATGAACGTTAACACTTTTATTGCCATGCAGCGTCAGGTGCAGGAAAAGTTCGGCAAACATAAGGAAACCAAGTTCTTTTCGTTTGAGCGTTTTGACAAAGCCGACCGCCTTACCTACATTGCAGGTTTTTCTAAAGAGCCTGCCGTAAGCATTGTGTTTACGCTTGACAAAAAAGGAAAAATTACCGAGTTCAGCCTGGCTGCACTGGAAGTACAGCAAAACGAAGAACAATAAAAAATTTTACGGGCATGCGCCAATAGCGTGTGCCTTTTCTTTTTGCAGGAATACGTTAAATTTGGCAGTTTTCAGCTAAAATTTAACATATCCTTAATGGCGGCTGAATAATCCTCCGTTATAATCAGAGTATCTTGTAATACGTTTGATTTGGAGGAGTAAAAATGACTAATCTGAATGAGAAAATTTCCCGCAGAAAATTTTTACAGCTTACAGCCGGTGCTGCCATCGGCGCCGCTATGCTTAACGTGCCGGGTATGACCTTTGCCGCAGGCGCAAAAGTAAAAGCCGCAAATTACAATAAGCTGCCTGACGCAGTGCCTCTTGCCAAAGATGCGGAGCTGGTGCAGCTTTCGTACAAAAAAATTCAGGATGCAGTCAGCAGCATTAAAGACAGCACTTTAAGAAGCATGACGGCAGAAATTATTAATAACCCCAATCCGGCATTTATGGAAAATTATCAGCTGCCGGGCAGCAAACGCGCGCTGTACAATAAGCTGGCAGCTGCCGGTTTGCTTGATACTTCCAAAATTTCCGCCGAACAGCTGCTGCCTCCGTACAACGGCAGCCTGCCGCAGCCGTTCTATTCCGCACCCGGCAGCGGCTATGCAAGCCACCATGCTTATCCGGGCGGCCTTGCTACCCATACCGCGGCCAACCTGCAAATTTCCGAAGGCATTTACAATACCTACACCGGCCTGTTCAACAGCGATATCAGCCATGACATCGTAATCGCTGCCCAGGCACTGCATGACCTGGCAAAACCGCTGGTATTCCAGTGGAACAAAGACCAGTCCTCTCTGACCGAATATCAGATTGCAGGCACCGGCGCTCATCACATCTTCAGTATCGCCGAAGTTATTTACCGCGGCTTCCCGGTTGAAGAAATTGTTGCCCAGTCCTGCGCACACACCATTCCGAGCGGCAAAGACGAACAGGTTGTTGTCGGCTACCTGAAAGCAGCAGCTATCATCGCCGGCAAGGACGCTGAAAAACTCGGCCTTGTTACTTCCAAAGGCACTATTCCTACCCCGCATAAACAGGAAGGCTACATCACCAGTCTCGGTGACCATGACTTCGTACTCAGCGGCCCGGCCTGCCAGAAATCCGTGGCAATCCTCAAAGAAATTGCTGCCAAAGATTACGGCATGAGCAAAGCTGATTTGGAAGGCGAACATTTCAACCGCTTCCGCAACTATATCGGTGCGCAGTATTCCATGATGTATATCGACAGTCTTGCTTCCACTAAAAACGGCATGGACAAAATCCGCCAGGTAGTGAAGAACGTAATTGTTAAATAAGCCTGCGGTGCTTGACAAAAGAAGATATTGGCTATATTATTATTACAGATGTGAGTGTATCTCCCACGAGATAACGAAAAAGGGACGTGTTGCAGCACGTCCTTTTTTCATGCAAAAAATAAAGCCGTACAGTTGCAGCTGTACGGCAAAATGTTACTTTTTATTATTTATCTTTTTTGTTAAGCCACCAGGAAAACCAAATGGCTGCAAGTTTGATAAATAACGGAGCAAGTAACAACTTCCAGATTTGTGAGTTTAAATCTCCCACTCGATAACACCTCCTTTCAAAATTGGGAGGCGTTCAATATTATAGCATACGAATATCTGATTGAAAAGATAAAAACGCCATCAGGAATAATTGGTGATTACTCCCGGTGGCGTTTAAAAATTTTTAAATATTTTATTTTTTGCTTGCTGCTACATCGCTGAAGGCTTTTTCGGCAGCAGCGATGGTTTTTTCAATATCTTCCGGCGTATGGGCCAGCGAGATAAAGTTGGTTTCAAACTGGGAAGGCGGCAGGTAAATGCCCTGTTCCAGCATGCTGTGGAAGTAGATGCGGAAGGCATCTAAATCGCTGGTAGCGGCAGATGCGTAATCCGTAACGGGTTTATCGTTAAAGAATACGGTGAACATGGAACCGAGGCGGTGGCACTGTACGGGCACGCCTGCTTTTTCTGCCGCGCGCTGCAGGCCGCCAACCAAAATGGCTGTGTGGCTTTCAAGCGCTGCGCATACGTTGTGTTCTTCCATGTAGGTAAGGTTGGCAATACCGGCGGCCATAGCCAGCGGGTTGCCGCTTAAGGTGCCTGCCTGGTACATGGGGCCGACAGGCGCAACCATTTCCATAATGGCGCGTCCGCCGCCGATAACTTTGCCTAAGCAGGTAATATCCGGGTCGATGCCGTATAAGCCCTGCGAGCCGCCCTGCGAGGAGCGGAAGCCGGACATAACTTCGTCGCAGATGAGAAGTGCACCGTATTGTTTTGTAATTTCGCGTATTTTGGCAAGGTAGCCGTCGTGCGGAAGTACAAGGCCCATGTTGCCGGGTGTGGGTTCCATAATAACGGCGGCAATGGTTTCGCCCTGCGTGCGGAACACTTCTTCCAGTGCAGTTTCGTCGTTAAACGGAATGGTAATGGTGTTGGCGGCAACGTTTTTAGGTACGCCCGGGCTGTCGGGAACACCAAGCGTTGCAGCGCCGCTGCCTGCCTTAACGAGCAGGCTGTCATGATGGCCGTGGTAGCAGCCGATGAATTTAACAATGTTGTCGCGTCCGGTATAGGCGCGAGCCAGGCGCAGTGCGCTCATAGTGGCTTCGGTGCCGCTGTTTACCATGCGTACCATGTCCATGGAAGGCACAAGGCGGCATACGAGTTTGGCAAGTTCGGTTTCGGCAAGTGTCGGTGCGCCGTAGGAAGAACCTTTTTCGGCAGCTTTTTTAATGGCTTCGGTAACAACCGGGTGCGCGTGGCCCAACAGCAGCGGGCCGTAGCTTAAAACGTAGTCGATATATTCGTTGCCGTCGATATCGGTAAGTTTGCTGCCTGCGCCGCCGGCAATAATGGGCGGTACGCCGCCTACGCTGCGGAATGAACGCACAGGGCTGTTAACGCCGCCGGGAATATATTGTTTTGCTTCTTCAAAAGCGGCTTCGGATTTTGCGTGCTGCATGTCGTCCTCCTATTCTCCGCGCAGCCAGCGTGCTGCGTCAAGGGCGTGGTAGGTAATAATCATTTTGGCACCGGCGCGTTTAAAACCGGTAAGGGTTTCCATAACAATGCGTTTTTCGTCAATCCAGCCTCTTTCGGCAGCTGCTTTAACCATGGCGTATTCGCCGCTTACGTTGTAAACGCACAGCGGGCGGTTAAAGGTGTCTTTTACGCGGCGGATGATATCCATAAAGGCCAGCGCCGGTTTAACCATAACAATATCGGCGCCTTCTTCAATATCAAGTTCAACTTCGCGCAGTGCTTCATCGCTGTTGGCAGGGTCCATCTGGTAGCCTTTGCGGTCGCCGTGTTCCGGTGCGGAATCGGCTGCGGCGCGGAACGGGCCGTAATAAGCGGAAGCAAATTTTGCGGAATATGCCATGATAGGGATATTGGTAAAGCCTTCTTCGTCAAGCGCGGTGCGGATGGCTTTAACGTAGCCGTCCATCATATTGGACGGGGCGATAATATCTGCGCCGGCCTTGGCGTGGGATACCGCAACTTTGGCTAAAAGCGGCAGAGTTGCGTCATTATTTACGGTGCAGCCGTTTTCAAGTACGCCGCAGTGACCGTGTTCGGTGTATTCGCACAAGCATACGTCGGTAACGATTACAAGGTCGGGGTATTTTTCTTTAATCAGGCGGCAGGCCTGCTGCACAGGTTCTTCCATGTCCCAGGCGCTGCTGCCGGTGGCATTTTTGTAAGAAGGAATGCCGAACAGGATAACTGCCGGGATTTTCAGTTCGGTAATTTCGTCCAGCACTTCCGGCAGGCGGTCGAGCGACCAGTGATAGTTGCCGGGCAGGGATTCGATTTCGTGTTTAACGTTTTTGCCGGGAACGACAAAAAGCGGATAGATTAAGTCATTGACGGAAAGCTCTGTTTCGCGGATCATGCTGCGCAGGTTTTCGGTTGCGCGTGTGCGGCGCGGGCGGTAAATGGGAAAGCCCATGGTGATCACTCCTTAATATAATAGCTTTTTATGGCATCCGTTAAACCGTCAATGGTAAAGGTACCGGCGGTTACGGCGGGTGTTAAACCGTTTTTACGGCAGGTTTCGGCGGTTACGGGGCCGATTGCAGCAAGGGCAACGCCTTCAAGCAGTTCTTTGCTGCCGCCCAGCACTTTTAAAAAGTTGGTAACGGTGCTGGAGCTGGTAAAGGTAACCATGTCAACTTCTTTATTTTGCAGCGCTTCCATAAGTGCTGCTGCGTTTTCGCATACTGCCGCAGTTTCGTAGGCGGTAATAACGTCTGCTTCCGCACCGAGCCTGCGCAGGGTTTCGGGCAGTACTTCGCGCGCTTCTTTGGCGCGGGGGATAAGCACTTTGTCACCTTTTTCAAGCTGGGGCGCAAGGGCTTCTGCAAGTTCTTCCGCCTTATAGGTGCAGGGAACAAGGTCGGCTTTAACGCCGCAGCTTTGCAGTGCTTTGGCGGTGCCGCAGCCGATGGCGGCAATTTTTACGCCTGCCAGAGCGCGTGCATCAAGCCCTGCGTGGGCAAGGCGTGCGAAGAAGGCTTTAACGCCGTTAGCGCTGGTAAGCACCAGCCATTTATAGGTATGGATGTTTTTAATTGCTTCGTCAAGCGAGGCGTAGGTTTCGGGCGGCACAATCTTAATGGAAGGCGCTTCGATAACCTTTGCTCCTTCGGCTTCCAGCTGTTTTGTAAGGGCGCTGGCCTGAGAGCGTGCGCGCGTTACAACAATGGTTTTGCCAAACAGGGGCTTGTTGTCATACCAGCGCAGCTGCTCACGCAGTTTTACCACGTTGCCTACAATAAAAATGGCAGGCGGCTTCAGCCCTGCGGCGGCAACATCTGCGGCAGCAGTGCCTACGGTGGTAACAAGGGTTTGCTGTTCGGGATGGGTGCCCCAGCGGATAACGGCGGCCGGGGTATCGGCGCTGCGTCCGTTTTCAATAAGTTTCTGCGTAATTTTGGGAATGTTTTCCACGCCCATTAAAAATACCAGTGTATCAACAGCGGTGGCAAGGCCCTGCCAGTTAATGGTGCTTTCGCCTTTGGTGGGGTCTTCGTGCCCGGTAATAACGGCAAAGC
>OCPV01000728.1_pt1 | contig 22229 bp, 26 predicted proteins | sample 1538511 | NCBI WGS metagenome assembly OCPV01 (sample SAMN04571704, study PRJEB22368) | human gut metagenome | biome: human gut; material: stool | host: Homo sapiens | place: Luxembourg | collected 2012-08-30 | reverse complement strand
ACTATTATTATACGCTATTTCTCGTCAAAAATCAACCATTTGTTGTGACAGAGCCTATAGAATTCAATACTTTCGTTGCAATCGGTTTGCAGCAAAGCAGATAAGGCATTTTCATTTATGCAAGTTTTAAAAATATAAAAGTAAATCCATTGTAGAATTGGAATTAAGGCTATAGCAAATTCGAGAATAGAAATTAATAACATGAAAGTATTTGGCAAAATATCAAAATATTGCACCAAAATTTTAAGTGATGTTAGCCAACCAATAATATATAATCCAAACACAATATCAAGATGGTAGCCGAAGTCGAATGAGTTTTTATGATAAGTAGCATAATAAAGAATTGGATAGGTTATAATCCACATAATACCGATAATAAAACTAATTAAAAATTGTGATGAGAGTAAAGAGAGTGACGCTAACGACCATGGTAAAACAGCTAATATTGCACATGGTAAAAAACGTCTAAGTTGTAGATATTCTGCTTTGCGACCAAGACCATGGGAAATATTAATGTAAAATAAATAAGATAAAATATATAGAATTATTGCTAAAAATAAATAATCATTCATAAATAACACCTAAATAATTTATTTGATTTTCTACAACTATTATAGAACTCAATGAAAATGATGTAAATATTTTTATAGAATTATCGACAACTATTTATAATAAATGGTGTAAAGTAAAAGTTGATAGAATAATTTAATGATAGTATAATGATAGTATAATATATAATCAATTTAGAAATAAATTAAAGAATAGGAGATATAAAATGCAAATTCGCTTATTAAAAATTTCTGAATTTGATAAATTAATAGATGCTATAAGAAAATCATGGAATTCTAATCATGTGTATTGCAGAAATCCTGAATTACTTAAATACATGGTATACAATACACCTTATCGAAAAAATTTTTGTGGAAACGATGAGGAAACTACTTATTTTGTTATAATTGATAAAAATAAAATTATAGGATATTCGGGGTTTATTCCACTTGAGGGAAATTTATTTGGTAAGACAGTTGCGGCTTCTACGGGTACAATTTTAAAAGTTGATAGCAACTATAAATTCAGCGGTTTGGACTTATTACAAGCTGAATTTAATTCAGATCCGTGTATTCATATTGGAATAGGAATTAATTCTCGTGTAAAAAGATTATATAAAGCTTTAGGCTGGTATACGTTTGATGATCTGCCGAGATGGATATGGACGGGAAATTTTAATAGATTAAAGAAAGTATTTGATATTCCCGAGCATTCTAATTTAAATATTTTAAATAACAAAGTGGAAAGAACTGCTTTTATTGATGATGAATTTGTTGATAATTTAGAAGAATCTAAATGGAATAATTTTTATAATAAAGTATTTGCGCCTAAAACTATTGGTGTAAAAAGAGATTATAAATTTTTGAAATGGCGTTATATTGATTATCCATTTTTTGATTATAAATTGTTAGTAATAAAAGACAGTTTAGGGCAGTATAAAGGATTGGCTGTCTATAGAATTGAAAATATTTTAGATGGGCAATATCAGCTTGGACGTATTTTAGAATTTATTTATGATGATATTGATTATGGTTTAAAATTGGCTGCAAAGCTGCAAACGGTTGCAAAGAATATTTTGTTTTGGGATTTTTATTGCTTATCTTCAATTACAGCATTAGCTTTAGAACGCTGTGGATTTGTACGATTGGATAGCGATGAAAGTAAAAAATATATTCCAACGCGTTTCCAACCAATAGATTACGAAGTTATGAATATTAAAGGTACTATCCGTTTAAATAATAATGCGAAAAAATCAATTAATTTAGTTACTGATCAACAATGGTATGTAACAAAAGGTGATGCAGACCAAGATAGACCAAATTAATCTGGAGGCGTAAACATGCAAGCTTGCAATGTAATAATGTATCATTACGTTCGTGATTTAAAAAATTCTTTTTATCCTGATATAAAGGGATTAGAACTAAAGGAGTTTGAAAATCATATAAAATTTTTGATTAAAGAGAAATACAAATTTATAACTGTTGTAGATATAATAAACGCTTGTGTTTTCGGGGGGGAATGCCTAGAAAATCAGTTTTATTAACTTTTGATGATGCTTATTTGGACCATTATCTTAATGTGTTCCCTATATTAAATGAATATGGAATACAAGGATGCTTTTATGTGCCTGTTAAAGCAATTACTAAGCATGAAGTTTTAGATGTAAATAAAATACATTTTGTATTAGCTGCTTGCAAAGATAAACAGGTTTTAATAAAAAGATTATATGCATTGTTGGATGAATATAAAAAAGATTATAATTTGCAAGATAATGAATATTATTATAAAAAACTTGCAGTGCCAAATAGATGGGATACCGCTGATATAATTTTTATTAAAAGACTTTTGCAAGCAGAACTTCCTGAAGAAGTTAGAAATATTTTTACAAATATACTTTTTAAAGAATACGTAACTGATAACGAAGCAGCTTTTTCTCGTTCTCTTTATATGAATGAAGCACAATTAAAGTGTATGTATCGAAATGGTATGCATATAGGCGCACATGGATATGATCATTATTGGTTAAACAGTTTAGATTCAGTTAAGCAGGAATCTGAAATAATAAAATCACTTCAATTTTTAGAACAAATTGGAGTTAAAACCGAAAAAGAAGGTTGGACTATTTGTTATCCGTATGGAGCATACGATGATAGGTTGTTAGCATTATTAAAAAAATATAATTGTAAGCTTGGTTTTACAACGGTATCAGATAAAGCGATATTAACTGCGAATAATATTTATAAATTAGCTAGATTTGATGCTAATGATGTTTATAATTTATAAGATTTGGAGGACTAAAAAATGACTAACGAAGAAAAAATTGCAATTTTAGAGGAAATCATGGAAGTTGAAGAAGGTACTTTAACCACGGAAACTTTGTTGAGCAATATTGAAGAATGGGATAGTGTTTCGTTTTTATCATTTATGGCAATGATGGACGAAAAGTTTGGAAAAACTGTTACTGGCACTGAAATTAGGACTAAAGAAACTGTTGGTGATTTAATGGCAATGATGGAGTAATAGTCAATGCTCGATTTAAATTCTAAAACAGTTTTAGTTACCGGTGCTTCAAGCGGGATTGGTCGGCAAGTAGCTATTTATTTATCAGAATTAGGTGCAAAAGTTGTTATAACTGGACGTGATGAAAATCGCCTTAATGAAACATATAAACAATTGCATGGCAATGGGCACTTACAGGTAAATGCTGATTTAACGAATGAAGCTGAAATAAAAAGCCTTTTCACATATTCAGAACAAAATAATATAAAATTTAACGGTTTAGTACATTGTGCAGGTATTTCTTATGTAATGCCTATAAAAGTACTTACTAAAGAAAGTTTGCAAAAAGTTTTTGACACTAACTATTTTTCGTTTATTGATTTAGTAAAAGAATTTGCTAAAAAAACAAATAGCGAAAATGGTAGTAGTATTGTAACTACATCGGCGATTCTTGTACGTAAACCAAGACCATACGAATTAGCTTATATAACCTCTAAAGCTGCACTTGAAGCAGCTGTGCCGGTAATTGCATTGGAATATAAAAACCGCAATTTTAAAGTAAATGCAGTTATACCTGGATTTGTTAATACTCCAATGATGCAGGAAGCATTTAAGAAATTTGATAATGCTGAAGCAATGCAGAAAGTTGCTGAAACATTTTTGTATGGTGTGGAAGAGCCTCAAGATATAGCAGAAATTATTGCTTTTTTGATAAGTGATAATTCCAGAGTAATTAATGGACGTTGTATTTATGCTGATGGAGGTATGTTATGAGTAATATACCTGTTTTTAAAGATATAAATAATAATTGGTATACTGAAGCCGACATAATCGAAGGCTTAAAAAGCATAGAAGCAGATAAATGTGATATTTTATTTGTTCATACAGAAGTAGCTTTTGGTATGCCAAATGTAGATTTAAAAAGAAAACAATATTTGGATGTACTTTATGACAGTTTATTGGCTTTGAATGTAGGAACGTTAATATTTCCATCATTTACGTATAGTTTTTGTAATAATGAAAATTATGATGTTCGTAACAGCAAGACAAGTATGGGTGCTTTAATTGAGCATATTAGGAAAAAAGATGGTGTAAAACGTTCTTTAGACCCATTGTTATCAATGATTGCAATGGGTAAAAATGAAAATATTGTTGAAGGTGATGTTGGCAATCACTCTTTAGGGAAAAATAGTGTTTTTAATCGATTGCATAATTGTGATAATGTAAAATTTTTATTTTTTGGTGCTGATTTTGCTGAGTATTTTACTTATGTGCATTATGTAGAAAAAATGCTGGAAGTACCATATCGTTTTGATAAAGCATTTAGAGGAAAAATAATTGATTATGACGGCAATGAATATGAAGATATTCATTATATTCATACCCAATGTGGCGGTGTGAAATTAAAAAATTATCAACAAATGAAAGAAGAATTGATTGCTGATAATAAGCTGAAAACAGCTAAAATGGGAAATTCTGAAATAGCTGCTACATCAGAAGCGGATGCTTATAATGCCATTTATAATAGAATAAGCAAAAACATTAACAGTTTTGTTGAACCATTTACTGAAAAAGATTTGACGCATGAATATACATTCGGTAAAAATGGAGAACGAGTAACACATTGTTAATAGGAGTAAGGTTATATGATTAAAAACATCTTAGAGTATTTTGAAAAAACATTAGAAAAACATGGAAATAAGGTTGCAGTTATTGATGGTGAACGCCAAATTACATTTAATGCGTTGGCAAGTAATGCATGGTCAGTTGGAACTGCCATTTATAAAAAAAGTAATGCACAGATAAAACAGTCTGTTGCTGTATTTTTGCCTAAATCTATTGAATGTATTACGGCAGACATAGGCGTTATTTACAGCGGTAATGCCTATATGAATCTTGATGTCAAAACTCCCATGCAGCGTATAGGCAATATTATTAAATTAGTGCAGCCTGCTTACATAATTACTGACGAAAAATACTGTGATGTTTTAAAAACCGTATATCCTGCCGAACAAATTTTATTGATTGGTAATTTAGTAAAAGAATTGCCGGAACATGATGTGTTGTTACAGCATTTAGAAAAAGTAATTGATACTGACCCTTTATGCTTAATTAACACTTCCGGTTCAACTGGTACGCCTAAAAGTGTAGTGCTCAATCATAAAAGCTTTGTAGATTTTATTGAATGGGCTTTAACAGCTACTAGATGGACTGATGATGAAATAATTGGTAGTTTATCTCCTGCGATTTTTGATATTTATAGCTTCGAATTATGCATGTTAATGGCAAAATCAAGTACTATTGTAGTAATACCTGATACCTTTGCTGCTTTTCCGGTAAAAATATTGCAGCTAATGGAAAAATATAAAGTCAGCTTTATATTTTGGGTACCTACAATTATGGTTAATATTGCTAATATGGATTTGCTTTCAAGAATACCATTGCCTGATTTAAAAATGGTTTGGTTTGCGGGCGAAGTATTTCCAACTAAACAATTTAATTATTGGTATGCGCAGTTGCCAAAAACTGTTTTTGTGAATCTGTACGGACCTATAGAGATTACTTTGGATTGTACATATTTTATTGTAAATAGAGATATTCCGGATAATGAACCTTTGCCAATTGGTCATCCTTGCAGAAATACGGATATTTTAATATTAGATGAAAATGATGCATTGGTAACAAGTATTGGTGTAGAAGGCGAGTTATGTGTTCGAGGGACAGCACTTGCGATGGGTTATTATAATAATCCTGAAAAAACAGCAGCAGCTTTTGTGCAAAATCCGTTGAACAAGTCATATCCCGAAACAATCTATAGAACAGGAGATATAGTTTGTTTAAATGATAAAAATGAAATTTTGTTTAAAGGACGAAAAGACAGTTTGATAAAACATTCTGGTTACAGAATTGAATTAACTGAAATTGAGCATGTAATTGTGAATACATTAAAATTAGTAAATAATGGTTGTGCTGTCTATGACTTTACAAAAAAAGAAATAGTATTTTTTTATGAATCGGAAGCAGAACAAAGTGTTGCTGAATTCAGAAAAAATATAGGAAAAGCGTTGCCTAACTATATGATACCTACAAAATATATACGTAAAGATATTTTGCCAAGAAATACTAATGGTAAAATTGACAGGCTTAAGTTGAAAGAAGAAGTAAATCAATAAAATGTTGAGTTTAAATGAGTATAATAAAATAATTAATTTAATAAAGCAAAAACACAGAAAAATTATAACAAATATTTTTTTAGATAATAATGAACTGGTGAAAATATTAAATAATCAAAAAACGAAGATTGCTTATAATGATGATTATTTTATTATTTTCCAAGCAGAGCAAAACTTTAAAAGGGTATTTTTTTGTTTTGGGTTCGAAGTGGATTTTCCTGAAATCCTAAAAAATATTATATTGACTACTGATAATAATAATAACTATATTTTTGAACTTGTAGACAGAGAAAAAAATATTGACAAGGTATCAGCAGTTTTTGAAAAAAGTTCTTTTAAGAAGTTTGCTGAATTAAAACGATTGCGAACAAATAAAATCTTACTTATAAATTTTAATGATAAAGATATTAAATTTAAAATTGCTGATGAAAGTATGACTGATAATATTTTGGAGTTGCTTTATGATACTTTCGATGAATATGTATCTCATTTACCAAACAGGCAACATTTATTAAATCTAATAAAAAGCAAGTTAATCTTTTTAGCTGTTAAAGAAGATACTATTGTTGGAATAATTTGTCTTGAAAATGTTGGAAATAATGGCAAATATTTATATCAAATTATGGTTGATAAAAAATTTCGAGGACAAGGTATCGCAAAAAAATTAGCATCATATGCATTTGAAAAGTATAAAAATGATTCTTTGTTTATTTCATGGGTTGAATCTAATAATACTAGTAGTATAGCGTTGCACCATGAATTAGGATTCAAAGAAGATGGATTAATTACAGTAGTATTTAAAAATAAGGAGTGATTTTAGATGAATAAAATAATTGAAATATTGCAAGATTTAAGACCGGAATATGATTTTACACAAAGCAAGGATTTTATAGCAGACGGTTATTTAGATAGCTTTGATATTGTATCTTTAGTAAGTTCATTAGAGGAGAATTATGGTATTTTAATCGATGCTCTTGATATTTTACCTGAAAATTTTTGCAGTATAGAAGCTATTGCAGAAGTAGTTAAGAAAAATGGAGGCAAAGTGGAATGAAAACTATATTCCGCAATAAAAAAATCAGCGGATTGTTAAGTGTTTTGCCTGTAACCACTGTCAAATTTGAAGATGAAATTAATAATTATACTTTTCCGCCAAAGCAAACGCTGCGTTTGCAAAAGGTTATGGGATATAAGCAGCACGCTATTGTAAAAGATACAACTGCGACTTCTGATTTATGTTTTGCAGGGTTGGAATATATTTTGCAAAAAGACTGGTTAAAAAAGGAAGATATTGGCGGCATAGTTGTTGCTTGTTCTTATCCGGATCATTTTATTCCTCCTGTTAGTATGATTTTACAGGGGAAATTAGGCTTATCTGAAGAGGTATATTGTGCAGATATAAGCCAGGGATGTGTCGGTTTTTTAATGGCGCTTACTCATGGCTTTATGTTATTGGAACATATAGAAAATAAAAAAGTTGTTGTAATTTCGGCAGATGTTTTAAGTAAAAAGGTTTCCAAACAGGATAGAAATAGTTATCCGTTAATTGGCGACGCAGCAGGCATAGCTGTATTAGAGAATTGTGAAGAAGTAAATGATATATATACTATAATCCGCAATAATGGCAGTATGGGTGATGCTTTAACTATTCCTGCCGGTGGTTCGCGTATTCCTTGTAATGAGGAAACAGCTAAACTTGTTGATAAGGATAATGATGGTAATTTGCGTTCTCTTGATAATTTAACTATGAAAGGATCAGATGTATTTACTTTTGTGCAAACTAAAGTTCCGCCAATGATTGATGAAGTCCTTGAGTATGCAAGAGTAGGCAAAGATGAAATTGAGTATTATCTGTTCCATCAGCCTAACAAGTTTATGTTAAAGAAACTTGCTGAAAAAATAGGTGTGCCGTATGAAAAAGTACCAATGAATGTAGTTGAAGAATTTGGTAATTCTTCCGGTGCTTGTATACCGGTTTGTGCTACTTATAATATTGCCGATATTTTAAAAACTGAAAAACATAAATATTGCTTATCTGCTTTTGGCAGCGGTCTTACATGGGAAGCTATGGTTATGAATATAGGAAGTTTAGATTTTTGTGAAATGCTTGTATCCGATTGCTGAAAAGAAAGAGGTGCAGATAATGAAATCAAAATTTTCAATAGGCGATATAGTTATCGGTAAAAATGAAGAGCCTTTAGTAATACCGGAAATGGGAATTAACCATGAAGGAAGTTTAGAAGTTGCGAAGTTAATTGTAGATGCAGCTTATCGTTCCGGGGCTAGAATTATTAAGCACCAAACTCATGTTGTTGAAGATGAAATGAGCCATGCAGCTAAAAATGTTATTCCTGGAAACAGTGATGTATCTATTTATGATGTTATGGAACGTTGCGCGCTTTCGGAAGATGAAGAATATGATTTGATGAAATATGTAGAATCTAAAGGGATGGTATTTTTAAGTACGCCTTTTTCACGCGCAGCGGCTGACAGATTGGAGAAATTTGGCGTATTGGCTTATAAAATTGGTTCGGGCGAATTAAATAACTATCCGCTTATAGAACATATAGCTGCCTTTGGTAAACCAATGATACTTTCTACCGGTATGAATGATATTAATCACATTCAAAAAGCAGTAAATATTTTAGAAAAATATAATGTGCCGTTTGCATTGATGCATACAACTAATTTATATCCAACACCGCCTGAATTAGTGCGGTTAGGAGCTATGCAGCAAATAATGGAAACTTTTCCGGAAATTCCGATTGGATTATCAGACCATACTATAGATAATACAGCTTGCATTGCAGCAATGGCATTGGGCGCTAATTTAGTAGAAAGACATTTTATTGATGATAGAAAACGTCCCGGTCCTGATGTAATTTGTTCAATGAATGAAAGTGAATTAAAGGAATTAGTAACGGCTGCTAAAAACATTAGGAAAATGTTTGGCGGGAAAAAAGAAGCTGCAAAAGAAGAACAAGTAACGATTGATTTTGCCTTTGCTACAGTAGTAACTATTAAGAATATTAAAGCCGGTGAAATCTTTACAAAAGAAAATTTGTGGGTAAAACGTCCGGGTACTGGCGAAATATTAGCAGAAGAATATAAAGATATTTTAGGCAAAAAAGCAGTTTGCGATATAGATACTGACACGCAATTAACACGGGATATGATTAGTAAATAGCAGGGAAAAGCTATGAAAAAGAATAAAAAACGTATAGTTTTTATAACCGGTACGCGGGCTGATTACGGTAAAATTAAACCATTGATAAAAGCTTTGAATAATAATCCTAAATTTGAAGTATTTGTTTTTGTTTGTGGTATGCATTTGCTGGAAAAGTTTGGCAGTACCTATGAAGAAGTCTTAAAAGATAATTATAAAAATACATATGTAGCTTATGGGCTTTTGCCAACACATAATACGAGTACGAATCTCGGAAATACAATTATTCATCTATCTGGTTATGTAGAAAATATAAAACCTGAAATGATAATAGTACATGGCGATAGAATAGAAGCATTAGCCGGAGCTGTTGTGGGAGCATTGCATAATATACTTGTTGGACATATTGAAGGTGGAGAGATTTCAGGAACCATAGATGAATCAATAAGACACGCTGTTTCTAAATTTGCGCACTTACATTTTGTATGTAATAACGACGCGAAAGACAGGTTAAAACAATTAGGTGAAGATGAAAAACAAATTTATGTTATTGGTTCGCCTGATATTGATATAATGCTTAGTTCAAATTTGCCTGCCCTTGATTGCGTAAAAGCTCATTATAACATTCCTTATGATAAGTATGCTATTTTAATGTACCATCCTGTTACTACGGAATATGACAAGTTGGGTATAAATATAAAAACTGTTGTAGATTCTATTATAGCAAGCAAGCAAAATTATGTTGTTGTATATCCAAATAATGATTTAGGATTTGAAATAATACTTAATGAATATCAGCGTTTTAATAATATTGATAGATTTAAAATATTTCCTTCTTTAAGATTTGAATATTTTTTAACGTTATTAAAAAATGCTGAATTTATTATAGGCAATTCAAGTGCTGGGATACGCGAGGCCGGTATTTACGGTATACCTGCAATTGATGTTGGCACACGCCAATCAGGAAGGTACAACTTGAAAACATCAAAAAATATACAGCATGTGCCCGAAGATTTTAAAAGTATTTTAGAGGCTATTGATAAAGTAAACCAATATAAAACAACAGAATATTTATTCGGACAAGGAAATAGTACCGAACAATTTTTAAATATTATGGAAAATATTGATTTTAAAAATATCCGTATGCAAAAGAAATTTGTAGATTTTAGAATGTAGGTAAAGGTGAGTTTATGTTTGCCAAACAAAAAATTTTAGCATTAATACCTGCAAGAGGCGGAAGTAAAGGAATTAAAGATAAAAATATTATTCCTTTAGCTGGAAAACCGTTGATTGCGTATAGCATTGAAGCAGCTAAAAAGAGTAAATATATTGATAGTATAGTTGTTACAACTGATAGTGAAAGAATTGCTGAAGTAGCGAAAGAATATGGCGCAAGAGTACCATTTTTACGTCCGGCTGAATTAGCTGCTGATACAAGTAAAACAATAGATGCTGTTTTACATGCTATAAAAACTTTAAAGTCTATGGACGAAAATTATAATACATTAGTATTATTGCAGCCTACGCAACCTTTAAGAACAGTAGATGATATTGATAAAGCAATAGAATTATATTATGAAAACGGAGAAAATGGATTAGTTTCAATTTCTCAGGTTGATGACAGTCCGTTGCTTATTCGTTCTATTAATGATGACGGAAAATTAGTAAATTTGTTATCTCAAAACAGTACCTGCAGAAGGCAGGATATGCCTGATTACTATAAAGTTAATGGTTGTATTTATATTAATAAGATAGATGAATTAAATGAAAATACTAGTTTTAATGATAATAAAGTTCCGTTTATTATGTTTAAAGGACACTCTGTTGATATAGATGAATTGGCTGATTTATGGGTAGCAGAGTATTATTTAAAATGATATTATAAGTTATTGCAAAAATTATAAAATATAAAAGTGCTATTACTTTATGTATAGCACTTTTATTATGTGGCTTTAGCTGGTGAAACATGATTGAAAATCATGTTTCACAGAGAACCACCGCTATGCGGGTGCGCATCGAATGTTATACAAAAACTCATCATTCCGTGTAGAATAGTAAGTGTTCAAGTCACTATGCTACGGAAAGGAATGATGAGTTAATGGTAACTAAAGCTAATAGTTTATCCCATACGAAATGGATTTTAAAATATCATATTGTATTCACAGCTAAGTATAGACGAAAAATTATATATAATCAATACAGAAAAGATTTGAGCGAAATTTTAAGGCAACTATGCAACTACAAAGGTGTTGAACTAATAGAAGGTCATATGATGTCAGACCATGTACATATGCTGGTAAGTATTCCACCAAAAATCTCCATATCAAGCTTCATGGGGTATCTCAAGGGAAAATCAGCGTTAATGATGTTTGATAAACATGCAAATTTAAAGTATAAATTTGGCAACAGGCATTTTTGGTCAGAAGGATACTTTGTATCATCAGTAGGGTTAAACGAAGCAACAATAAAGAAATATATAGAAGAACAGGAGAAACATGATATAGCACTTGATAAATTAAGTGTAAAGGAATATGAGGACCCTTTTAAGGGTAGCAAGTAATACAAACGCCCCATTTGGGGCGGCAAAAGAGGCAAAATGTCAAAGCCAGCGCCTTTAGATGCTGGCCGGTAACATGGGCTTATAACCCTTAGTCAAACCACCCGTTTGACTGGTGATTTGTAAAATTTGCTTTTCTAATTCAACTAAATTATTTGGTATTATAATAGAACAATTATATTTATTTGAAAAATTTATGCAAAATTTTTCAAAGGCGGGTAATTTAATGTTAAAATGTTCAGTACACTTATATAAAAAGATAAATTTGATATTATTTATTTCTTCAAAACACAAAACTCTATTTAATACAGAACTGGATAGGATTGTAATCCACAAATTATTTTTAAATTTTTGATTCATACAATAAACTTCCCAAGGAATTGTATGACTATTACTTTGGTCTCCTATGATATATGAAAGCAAGTTGTTAGTAATACCTTTTTTTGTTCTTGGATGAAGTTTAATATGGAATTTATTAATTAACTTATTGTTCATTAAAACAGAAACCAATGAATTTATAATATTTATTTTATCTAAGAAGAAATAATGTTCTTTTAAATGTTTTTTGTAAGAATTATATAGAATAAAACGCAAAAATTTATTATTGTAATAATCTGGCATAGGCTCAAATACTTGTTCAAAAAAAATTATTTTATCATCAAAGTTATAGTTAAAATTATATCCAAATATATTGTTTACTTTGTTAATTAGGATGGTATCATTAAAAGATATTTTTTTAATTTTTTTAAAGGAAATATTTTTTAATTGAATATTATAACCGATTAAATCAGGTTCATATAAATGTATAATTGTTTTTTGATTAAAGTATTTGGATGAGTATTGATGGATAATATCATTTTTTGTATAAATACTTAATCCTTCTTCAATTAAATTTATATTTGATATTTGATTGTTATTTGATAAATGATTTAAGCAAATCCATGAAATTTTAGTTTGGCTGCAAATATATACATCATCATATAAAGATAAGTCAATCTTTCCGCCGCTGATAACTAAATTGTTTAAATATGCCAATGGATTTGTTTTATATAGATATTTTAGTTTTAAATTTTTATAACTTCCATGACATGCTTTTAGAAAGGAATTGTTTATATTAAAGTTTTGAAAGAAATTTTTTAAGCCTTTATACCCAGAAGGGTTAGTAAAAAATACCTTGTCGAAAATTTGTGCTTTTCTTAGGTTATCTGCAAGTTGGTGGGAATCAGTACGTATAGTATCATCTAAAATTATATCGGCAGGTTTATCTTGTAACTCATGCATTTTAATGTTAATTGCATTTATTAATGGATATCTTAATGAAATTATAAATAAAGCTTTTTTCATAATCATTTTTACTCCTGAGTTAATTACTTATTTATTTTATGAATTTTTTAATAAGAAAAGCCCATTTTAATCGTAGTAGTTGCCTGATTATTGAATGGTTCGTTTTTTTATTTGGTTGAGGCATTTTTGCATTTTTATATTCTGTTTTGCCTAAATATTCGTAATATCCTTCATTAAAACCTTTATATATTTTATATTCCCATGGTTTGTAGCCTCCGGCATAATGAATTATGCTAATATTATTCAAAGCTTTCAAAGCGTTTTGGCGCATTATTTTATTTTTAATAATGCTTAAATTCATATTAAAGACCGGAGGTATTACATTCCAACATAATGGTAGTGACGTCCAATTATTCATAAAAAGATAATTTAAAGCATCCTGATCGTGATGACGGAATTTATGAGTTTGGACTAATTCTATTAATTGGCTGGCGTAATTGTTTTTTCGCCAAAGCATAACATCGATTAGCAAAACTCCTGAATTAAAGTAAGAATATTCTTTTTTCCAATTTAAATTAATTTCTTTTTCACGACATTTACTGGTAGAGGATAAAATACCAAAATCTTCAGTTGCTGCTACCGGTTTTTGGCACATATCAAGATTCCATAAATTTACGATATCATCTAAAACAATTAAGTCACAATCCAAGTAGATTACTTTATTTACAGTTTTAGGCAAAATATTTGGTATAGCTAAACGAAAGTAAGCAGCACGTGTTATGCCGCCACTGACGAATACTTGATTTAAACTGTTTTCTGGTATTTTTACGAAAATAATGTTGCTGTTAAATTGTTTGACTGTATCTTGCAGTTTAGTTTTGTTATCATCATCTATATTGTCATCAATAATATAAAACTGTATATTCGATTGCTGTGTGGTATTGCATAGAATTGAAGTAATTGTTACTGCTGCATGTTGAGCATAATTTTTATCAGTAGCTAAAACTATGTTTATTTTATCCATTTACATAAGCCTTTCAAAGTAAAATTTGGTTTAATACGAATTATATTTTGATATTGTCGATGATCAGAAGACATAATAAAATTTAAGTTATATTTATTATAACATAGCAGATGTCAGCTGAAAACTTAGAATTAATATATTATTAAATGGGAAATAGCTTTTGGGTTGTTTGAACATTTTAAATATATTATAATTAAATTATTGATAAAAAGATTATATATGTTTGTTTTTATGCATTATTGTTAAGAAAAATAAGACATGTTTTTTTGGAGGAGTTTAAATGAATAAAATAGAAAAAGTTTTAGCTGTTATTGTTTGTTTAGCGGTTTGTGTTCAAAGGCTTTCAATGGCAGCAGGTAGTATCTTATGGGGGTTATCTATTGCGGTATTTTTATACCTGTTATATAAACATTGCCGTCAAAATAATTTAAAAAATTTACTGGAAAATTGCACAGGCTATTATAAGGCTTTTGCTATTTTTGCAATTTGCGCACTTCCAGCTATTTTTAGCTCTAACTATTTTGGCGAAAGTCTGCATAAATTTTTGGAAATGTATATTTACAGAATAATGCCGTTTTTTATAGTTACTTTATTTATTAAAGATATGAAGTGGCTGAAAAATATTTTTTTAATATTTTTGTTTGTTACCGGCATTGATTCTATTATTGCATTGGTACAAGTATTATTAAATATGACGCCAAGAGGATGGGGGTTTGGTGGACATTCTTTAAACTTAGCATCGTTGCTGTGTGTTGTAATACCTATACTTTTAGTTGTTTTATTAGATGACAGATTTAATAAAAGAACAAAATTGATTTGTAAATTAGCAATATTATTTTGCGTAATAGGAGTTTTTGCTGGCAAAAGCCGCGGCGCATGGTTAACACTGGCGATAGTTTTACCGTTAGTGTCATATAGTTATATTATTAAAAGTAAGAAGGCAATTGCAGGAGCATTGATAGTCTGTTTAATGATAGGCTCTGTTTTTGCAGTATCAGATACTTACAGAAATAGATTGGTATCCACCATAAATATTACAACCGATTATTCCAATATCGATAGATTGCTCATATGGGAATCAACGGCGAATATGGTGAAAGATTATCCATTTTTTGGTGTTGGGCTTGATCAATTTAAAAAAGTTTATGATGCAGAGTATAAAAATCCAAAACATAAACAAAATTTGCCGCATACACATAATAATATGGTGCAAATTGCAGCTGAATCCGGTTTGGTAGGATTGTTTGGATTTCTGTATCTTGCCTGCTATATTTTCTTTAAAAATTTTAATGAATGGAGAAAAACTAAAAATCCGTACAGTTTGATGATTTGGGGAGCATGGCTTGGATTTATGAGCTTTGGTATGTTTGATTTAACTATCGACCATTCGGCAATAACTAAGGCTATGTGGTTTTTGTTTGGTTGCATTTTGGTGTTTAAAAACAGGAAGTTTTATATTTAATTTATTATAGTTGAAAGTATTTGCATTACAAAATATTTGAAAGCGAGCTTACCATGCCATTGAAACTTATTAAAATTATGCTTGCCGCTATTTTTGCGGGGCATTTGTTAAAAGCAAACAGGATTCGTTCAACTGTACGGTTCAGCCGGGCGGGATGGGCTATGTTTTTTACAACGGCTAAGTTTTTCTGGCTGGTGTTTAAGTATGCGCGGCAGCGTGAGAAAGAACTGAAAGGAAAATTTTAAAGGACTAACCTATGCAGATTATAATTTCGCCGGCGAAGAAGATGCGCGTGGATAATGACGATATTGGCGCGGTGTCGCTGCCGGTATTTTTGGCTAAAACCGAAGAACTGCTGGCTGCTCTGCGCGCGCTGGATTACAAGGCGCTGCAAAATTTGTGGCAGTGCAACGATGCGATTGCGGAGCTTAATTACAACCGCCTGCAAAAGATGGATTTGCGCCGTAATTTAACGCCTGCCGTGTTCAGTTACGACGGTTTGCAGTATCAGCACCTTGCGCCGAATGTTCTGGACGAAGCGGCGCTGGCGTATCTGGATAAACACTTAAAAATTTTAAGCGGCTTTTACGGCATTTTAAAGGCGTTTGACGGCGTTGTGCCTTACCGTTTGGAGATGCAGGCGCGCTTGGCGTGCGGCGGCGCGAAAAATTTATATGCCTTTTGGGGGCGCAGCCTGTATGATGAGCTGGTGAAAAACGACAGCGAGGTTTTGAATTTAGCCAGCAAGGAATACAGCAAGGCGGTTGAGTCGTATGTTACAGGCGGCGTGCGTTTTGTTACCTGCGTTTTCGGCAGTTTGCAAAACGGCAAGATTAAGGTTAAGGCGACGGAAGCCAAGATGGCGCGCGGCGAGATGGTGCGCCGTTGTGCGGAAAACAATGTTCAGTACATTGACGACGTTAAAAACTTCACCGTCAACGGTTACAGCTTTGCGGTGGACTTATCGACGGATACGGAATTTGTATTTTTAAAATAACCTACAATAATAAAAAATAAAGTTTAATCTGCCTGCGGCGTGCGCTGCGGGCTTTTTTATTATCCGCGCAAGCGGGATGAGGTTTTATATGCGGCATATTGGACTGCTGTTAGTTTAATAGTGTTATGCTCTTTGGTTTGCAGTGTAATGTACTGAAAATAAATTACAAAAATCTGCAAAATGTAAAGTTTGTTATACAAAATTTTCTTGACGGAATTGTGAATTTTTGTTATTTTTATATTTATAATGTTACTTTAAAACATTAAAGTACAAGGCTTTGAAATGGTGTTTGCCGCTTTGGCGGATGCTGTTTTAGTAATTAAACGAGGAGGAATCAAAATGGGTATTAAGGAAAATGCGTTTGCGTATATTGATGCGCACCGCAGTGAGATGCTGAAAATGTGGGAAGAACTTGTCAGCATAGACAGCGGCTCTGACTATAAACCCGGCGTTGATAAGGTTGTTGCCAAAGTGGCTGATATACTTACGGCTATGGGCGGCAAAACACGTATTGTGGAACACAAAAATGCCGGTAATGCCGTTGTAAGCGAATTTGGCGACTGCAAAACAAAGCCTTTTATTGTTTTAACAGGCCATCTGGATACTGTTTTCAGCGACCCGGAAACGACTAAGAAGCGTCCGTTTACCATTAAAGAGGGCAGGGCTTACGGCCCGGGCGCGCTTGACATGAAAGGCGGCGTTACGCTTGCCATTCACGGGCTGCAGGCCTTGCAGAATGCCGGATTTGACAAATATGCCTTTAAGGTTGTTTTTGCCGGTGACGAAGAAACGGGGCATAAAAACAGCGATTTGGCAGAAACCATGATGGCAGAATTTAAGGGTGCATTAGCAGCGTTTGATTTTGAAACAGGCTTTATGAACGATAACGTAGTTGTAGAGCGCAAAGGGTTTTACCGTTTTATTATGGAAACCTTCGGACGCAGCGTGCATGCAGGCAACGAGCCGGAAAACGGCCGCAATGCTATTGTAGAGCTGGCGCGCAAGGCTGTTGATATCGACGCTTTAACCGATTGGAACACCGGCACAACAATTAATGTCGGTACTATTGAAGGCGGAACGGTTGCCAATGCTGTTCCAGCTTATGCCAGAATGGAAGTGGATGTGCGTTACCTTGACCCGGCAGATTTTGAAAAGAAGAAAGAGCAGTTTGAAGTTATCGCCGGTAAGGTTTACATTAAAGATGTAACTACCAAAATGACGCCGGTAGCAGGGCTTGAGCCGATGGTTCGACTTGACGGCAATATGAAGCTGTTTGATGTGTATAAATCGGTTTACGAAGAAGAAGGCTTCGGCAGCCCGGAACCGATTTTAGTGGGCGGCGGCAGCGATGCTACTTACACCACCAAAGTTGGCGTACCTACCGTTTGCGCTGTTGGCGTAAAAGGCGGTTTAAACCATACGGTTGATGAATTTGCCGATGTGGAATCGCTGTTTATGCGTGCCAAAGTATTTATCGGCACAGTTTTAAAATTATAATCAGGGGGGATTACTGTGGCTGAAAAAGATGTAACTGCGGTAGAAGAAAAAGATTACGAGCATCATTTAACCTGGCGCGGCTGGCTGTCGTTTATTGTTATCGCGCTGTCGTTTTCTGGTATTTTAAAAGATATGGGACCGCTGAGCGCCTTTGATTTTACGGTACTGACAGGCAAATTCGGCAAAATCGAAGGGCTGAGCTTTATCGGCAAAGGCGGCGTTGGTGCTGCCGAAGGCTTTATGTTTGCCTTAACGCTGTTCCCGACCGTTATTCTGGCTTTGGGCTTTGTGCGTGCGGTTGAATCGCAGGGCGGCCTGCTTGCGGCAGAACGCATTATCCGTCCGCTGCTGCGCCCCTTGATGGGTTTGCCAGGTTATGTCGGGCTGGCGTTTATCAGCAGCTTTACTACAACGGACGTTGGCGCGGTAATTACGCGCGATTTGTATGACGAAGGCAAATTAACCGATGATGAGCGCACAATTTTCGTGGCTTACCAATACGCTGCTTCCGGCACGCTTGCCAATACAATTAACTGCGGCGCGCCGCTGATGCCCATTTCTTTACTTTCTTTCGGTATCATCTTTATGGTGGAAATTATTGTTAAAATTATCGGTGCCAATATTATAAGGGTTTACCTGGCAATGAAACGCAAAAAGGCCGTAGGGGGTGCAAACTGATGGCAGCACAGGCTAAAAATAAAACAATTTTGGAAGAATTTATGGTGGGCTGCAAAAAAGGTTTTTACGTTGGCGTAGAAAACATTATGCCGGCAATGGTTCTGGCTTATTCACTGATTTTGTTTCTGAATATTACCGGTTTGATGGATATTATTGCCAACGCCGTTGCACCTGTTATGGCGCTGTTTGGTTTGCCCGGCGGGGCGATTGTGGCGCTGATTTCCGCGTTCTTTGCCAAGGCTGCGGGCGCTGCTACGGCTGCTTCGCTTTATGCAGAAGGCGTTATTAACGCGGCACAGGCAACTATTTTGTTCCCGGCGACGATTACCATGGGCACGCTGGTTGGCCATTTTGCGCGCTGCGTATTAACTTCCGGCGCCAACCCGAAACACCATGCGCTGCTTTTGGCAATTCCCGTTATCGACGCTTTGCTGTCGATGATTATTGTAAGAATTATACTTAATTTTATGGGCATTTCCTGCTAACTGGAGGAGAACAATCTTGGATATGAAAGAAAAGGCTTTTGGTTATATTGATGAACATCGTGACGGCATGATGAAAATGTGGGAAGAACTTGTTATGATGGACAGCGGCTCCGGCAACAAGCCGGGCGTTGATGCCATTGTGGCAAAAGTTGCCGGCATTTTGGAAGGCATGGGCGGCAAAACCCGCATTATTGAACACGAAAATGCAGGTAACATGCTGGTAAGCGAGTTTGGCGACTGCAAAAATAAACCTTTTGTAATTTTTACAGGCCATCTGGATACCGTTTTTGACGACCCGGAAACCACCAAAAAACGCCCCTTTACCATTAAAGACGGCACTGCTTACGGCCCGGGCGCGCTGGATATGAAGGGCGGCGTAACTCTTGCCATTCATGCTTTGCAGGCCTTGCAGAGCGTTGGTTTTGACAAATACGGCATTAAGGTTATTTTGGCAGGCGACGAAGAAGTTGGGCACAAGCACAGCGATTTTGCCGGTAAGATGATGGAAGAAGCAAAAGGCGCGGCTTATGCTTTTAACTTTGAAACCGGCTTTATGGATGACAGCCTGGTGCTGGCGCGCAAAGGCGTGTACTGCTTTGCCATGGAAGCATTCGGACGCGGCGCGCATGTAGGCAATGTTCCGGAAGAAGGGCGCAGCGCCATTAAAGAACTGGCATACAAAATTCTGGATATTGAAGCGTTAACCGACTGGAGCAAGGGGCTTAATTTAAACGTCGGCGTTATCGAAGGCGGCACTGTGCATAACTCCGCACCGGCGTATGCCAAAATGATTGTGGATATGCGCTTTACCGACCCGGCAATGCTGGAAGCAATGAAAGCCAAATTCCAGGAAATTAACGATAAAGTTTATGTTGACGGCGTAACCTGCAAAATGACGCCGGTATCTTTAATGCAGCCGATGGTAGAACTGGAAAGCAGCAAAGAATTGTTTGAGCTTGTTAAAAAAGTTTATGAAGAAGAAAGCTTTGGCAGCCCGAAAGCAATTACCGTTGGCGGCGGCAGCGATTCTGCCTATACAACCATGGTTGGCGTGCCTACCGTGTGCGCCATGGGCGTTAAAGGCGGCCGCAATCATACGGTTGACGAGTTTGCCAATGTGGAATCGCTGTTTATGCGTGCCAAATTAATGTGTGCCGTAATGCTGGCGCTGTAATTTGCGGTTGACAACGGCGGCGCAAAACTTTATACTTAATTTAACTGAACAGGGGAGCTTACAGATAGGCTGAGAGGAAGCTGTGCGCTTCGACCCTAAACCTGATTTGGATAATGCCAACGTAGGGAATGTTTGCAGATGACGGCAAGTGCCTTGTTGGTGCTTGCCGTTTCTTTATATCAGGCAGTTGCAATTTAATATGCCGTTAGAGTGAGCAAAGCTCATGAAGGGGTGCACCACCGCGGGTGCAGGCTTCTTCATGGGCTTTTTTAGTTACGGCGGAAAGGAGCAGACATGCGCGTTAACGGAAAAGAAACTGAACTTAAAAGCAGCATAACACTTGCAGAATTTTTGGCGGCGCATAACTACCGTGCGGAGCTTGTGGCAGTGGAGCGCAACGGGCAGATTGTGCCGCGCACAGAATTTGGCGCAGCTGTTTTAAAAGATGGCGACGAACTGGAAATTGTAAGCTTTGTGGGAGGAGGCTGAAACTGTGGCAGATGATTTTAAAAAGCAGCTTGCGCAAATGCGTGTGGGCATTGCCGGGCTGGGCGGTTTGGGCTCGCACATAGCGGTGTTTTTGGCGCGTGCGGGCGTGCAGCACCTGCACCTTGTTGATTTTGACCGCGTGGACGAAAGCAATTTAAACCGTCAGCATTACTTTTTGCGCGACGTGGGCAGGCTTAAAACAGAAGCGCTGGCAGAGCAGCTTTTGGCAATTAATCCGACGCTTAAAATTAAAGCGGAAAATATAAAACTTACAGAAACAAACGCCGCGGCTGTTTTTAAAGCTGACGGCATTATCTGCGAAGCGGTGGACAGCCCTGAAACCAAGGCCATGCTTGTAAACACGCTGCTTGCCGCTTATGCGGATAAAACGCTTATTGCGTGCAGCGGGCTGGCAGGCGCAGGGCGCAGCAACGCCATTAAAACGCGGCGCATAAGCAAAAACTTTTATTTGTGCGGCGACGGCGAAAGCGGCATAGAAACCTGCGGACGGCTTTCGGCACCGCGAGCAGCCTTGTGTGCGGCGCACGCGGCAAACCTTGCTCTGGCGCTTATTTTAGGATTGGAGGAATAACAATGGAAGATGCACTTATTTTGGGCGGGCATAAATTTAACAGCCGCTTTATTTTGGGCAGCGGCAAATATTCTCTGGAGCTTATTAAGGCGGCGGTGGAAAACGCCGGTGCGGAAATTTTAACGCTGGCCCTGCGCCGCGTAAACGACGGCGGCATGGCCAATATTTTAGATTATATCCCCAAAGGCATTACGCTTTTGCCCAACACCAGCGGCGCACGCACCGCGCAGGAAGCTGTGCGCATTGCCCGCCTGGCGCGCGAGGTATGCGGCAGTGATTTTGTAAAGATAGAAGTAATCCGCGACAGCAAATATCTGCTGCCCGATAATTACGAAACAATTAAGGCAACGGAAATTTTGGCGGCAGAGGGCTTTGTGGTAATGCCCTATATGTACCCCGATTTAAACGCCGCGCGCGACCTGGCAAATGCCGGTGCTGCCTGCGTAATGCCGCTTGGCGCGCCTATCGGCAGCAACATGGGGCTGGTAACAAAAGAGTTTATACAGATTTTGATTGATGAAATTGACCTGCCTGTTATTGTCGATGCCGGTATCGGTTCTCCTTCGCAGGCGTGCGAAGCAATGGAAATGGGCGCGGCGGCAG
>OCPV01000715.1_pt1 | contig 22403 bp, 7 predicted proteins | sample 1538511 | NCBI WGS metagenome assembly OCPV01 (sample SAMN04571704, study PRJEB22368) | human gut metagenome | biome: human gut; material: stool | host: Homo sapiens | place: Luxembourg | collected 2012-08-30 | reverse complement strand
GAGAGTGCTGGTGCACCGCCGCATTACCCTGATGTGTCATTGCGAGGAGCGGAGCGACGTGGCAATCTCGGAAAGGCGCTTACGTTTTCGCCGGAACTCCCCTGTTATCCGGCATTGTACTGCGAGATTGTGACGTCGGCCTTTGGCCTCCTCGCAATGACAAACCTTTGGTTTTCACCATTTTAACGATAGCCTGTTTATTTCGCAGGTGCAGTGCCGGGCCCGGCTGTCCGCTCCCCTACAAGGCGTGTGCGTTCGGCGATGCCGCCCTATAACTTGCCAGTCTGCAAGGCGCTCAGTGAGCGCCGCTACATTCTTCTCTCGCCCGGCGGTCTTGCGCAGTGAGCGCCGCTACACTCCATACTTCGGTGCATGCCGTTTATCGGCAGCCGGTACGGGACGGCAGTGCCTTCCCGAGATTGCCACGGGCGCAAAGCGCCCTCGCAATGACAATTCGGGGGCCGGCACCATTTTAACGCCGTCCCGTTCGTATCGCAAGTGCAGCGCCGGGCCCGGCTGTCCGCTCCCCGCAGGAAGGCGCGGTGCTGCACCTGAACGGTTTTTCCTGCAAAACACAAGATGGGGCTTGACATTTTGCCCGCTGCGGAGTAAACTTTAGTTAGAAACAACTAACCGAAAGAGGGAAAACGCATGGAGAAACAAAGCTTCTGGGACCGCTATGCGCGGCGGTATTCGCACTTCGTGCGCGCGGATCAGGAGGCCTATGCGCAGATGCTCGAGTGGATCCGTCCGGCCGTCCGTGACCGCACCGTGCTGGAGCTGGCAACAGGGACGGGCGTGATCGCGCACGGGATCGTGCACGAGGCGGCCTCCATCGAGGCGACGGATGCCTCTGCCGGGATGATCGACGTGGCACGAAGCCATTCCCATTCCCGCAAGCTGCACTTTTCTGTTCAGGACATGCGCTATCTGCCCTATGCCGACGGCAGCTTCGAGGTCGTCATCGCTGCCAATGTGCTCCACCTGCTGCCGGAGCCAGACAAGGCGCTCGATGAGGCTGCGCGCGTGCTCGCACCGGGCGGCCTGCTCATCGTACCGACGTTTACGCATGCGGGGGAGGGCAGGCTTGCAAGGCTGCGCCTCTGGCTGATGCGCCGTGCCGGGTTCCCGCTGCGCTGGAAGTGGTCGCCTGCGGAGTTTCTGCAGTTCCTGCGCAGACACGGCTGGAAGGTCGTGCAGCACCATGTGCTGCAGGGCACGTTCCCGCTGACGTATGCCGCCTGCGTGCGCCGCTGTGCGGATGCGGAGCATGAAAAGCCTGTTACGGAACACGAAACGGCCTGAATTTGTAGTCATGTTATAAGATATCCATATCGGCCCGGACTGCGGAATTCTGCTGCAGACCGGGCCGATTTTTGTGAAGGTGGAAGGAGAAATATGACTTCTGCAGCAAGCTGATTCAGCAATTCGCACAAATCAATCGGTACGATTTTATGGAAAGCTCCAAAAATATTTTTGCGGATTTACAAGCGGATTCAAACGTGGTATAGTTCAAACATAGTTTGTTAAACGTTTAGCAGTGGGAAGTGTTTTCCGACTGCGGCGAAGTATCCTGCTAGATGTCATCAGCAACGAGGCTCTCTCGTCATTGCGTGCAGGGCAAGGAATGCCCGCGCCAAGGCTTCGCACACCGTTTGTCCGGCAGCTCGGCTTTATCAGGCGGTTTGTATGGTAATATCGTACAAAAATGCCTGCGGAAGGAGGGAAAGCGTGCGCTGACAAAGCTGTTACAAGCTGGAACGGGTCATTCCTGGATCGGAATCCACGCAGGATACCAGCTGCCCTGTGGGGCGATATTTTTTCACCGCAAATGTTAAACGTTTAGCATTTTCGACGGAACTCGAAAGGACTATAGAATCTGAAAGGAGAGAACATTTCATGCAAAGAGTGAACCACCTGCCCAGACGTGTGATCTCGATCGTGCTGACCATCGTCATGGTCGCGTCCCTGTTCTCCGGCATCCTGCCGGGCCTCGGCGTGACGGCGAAGGCTGCAGCGAACGAAATTGCAAATGACAGTCTGAAGATTTCTGTCGGTGATCTCGGACAGATTTCGACGCTCAACATCGTGAATAACCCCCGTAACCGCAGGAATCAGGAAATCAACTTCGTCCTTCCGAACAACACCAATCCCCAGAACGGTGTGCAGCATCAGTGGATGGGCGAAATGATCTTCTCCGTCCGCTCCAGCGCGGACGGCAGCTTCCCCGCCGACAACACCGGCTTCGTCGAGGTCGACACGAACAAGACCCTCGCAGCCGGCGGCTCGACCACCGCTTCCAACATCGCTTCCGATAACCCCTATATCGAGAAGACCGTTGTCAGCGACAAGAAGGTCGAGGTCAACTTCATCGGTCAGGACCTGAGCTCCACGACGGACCGTGCCATGAAGGGCTTCGATGTGAAGTCCACCTATGATATGGACACCGAGGACGGCTCCCTGCTGTGGACCATCACCCTGAAGAACAAGAGTGATGCGTATCTGGAATTCGGCGACGTCGGCCTGCCGATGCCGTGGAACAACAAGTACACGAACCAGAACAGCGTCTACTCCGAGCGCGTCACGGCCCATACCTTTGCAGGCGCGGACAGCGGCTATGCCTATGCGATCCGCTGCAGCGGCGAGGGCAACTACATCCTCTTCACGCCGGTCGCCACCTCCGGTGCCCGCATCGAGTATGTGGATAACTGGATCGGCAGCAACAACGGCGTCAGCGACAACCGTACCGGCAGCACGTTCTCCAACTGGACGGGCGACTCCGGCGGATGGCAGCCGGGCCTGAGCGTTTACTACATCCACTCCAAGGATATCCACAAGACCGGCCGCAGCTACTTTGAAGATGCGACCAGCCTCATCCTCGAGCCGGGTGAGAGCCAGACCTACCAGTTCAAGTTCTCCGCTGTCCGCGCGGGCGACAACACCCCGCAGGAAAGCGCCGAGAGCCCGAACAACGCCTCTGACTCCATCGAGCAGCGCGAGACGAACATGCGCTCTATCCTCTATCAGAACGGCCTCATCGACGCCATCGCGGTCCCGGGCTTCCAGACGGCTCTGAATATGGACACGCGCCTCGACCTGCACTATGATGACAGCCTCATCAAGGTCGACTCCGTCGACATCCAGTGCGTGCACGAGAATGATCCGTTCGACGAAGCGCATACGCCGGAGCACCGTTCCGGTATGGTCAACAACAGCCGTACCGGCCGCGGCCTGCATGACGGCAACGAGGGCTATGAGGAATCCGTGAGCTTCGTCGAGACGAAGACCGTCAACGGCGAGCAGCACCACATCTACGACCTGCACTTCGGCTGCATCGGCAACAACAGCGTTCGCGTCGAGTACAAGCTGAAGGTCGGTGACGAATGGGTCAGCAAGTTCACGCAGTTCGAGTTCAACGTTCTGACCGAGCTGGATCAGGCATCCGACACGCATGCCGACTTCATGGTCAATGAGACGCAGGACAAGAACCCTGACAGCGCGACCTACGGCATCTACAGCGACTGGTACTTTGCCAGCGGCAGAGATTCCAACCAGCGCAACCACTGGGGCGATGACTGGAGCCATGACAACATCAACTTCATCGCCATGAAGAACTATCTGAACCCGGATGCCGAGCAGGTCAAGTCCATCGAGACCTACCTGATCGACTTCATGTGGAACACCTACATGAAGAACACCCAGGATAACTTCATCGTTGCGAACTACCTGTCCGCTTCCGGCGCTTACAGCACCTCCAGCGGCCCGTACACCCGTACGTTCTCCGAAGTAATGGAGGCCACCGGCTTCTTCAACATGTACCGCATCGTCAAGGCTTATCCGGACCTCATTGAGTACCGTAAGCCTGCAGCGTGGTATCTGGAGAAGGCATACGGCATCTACTCCAACCGCGTCGGCACCGGCGCCATCGGCTTCTACGGCGAGCAGCAGATCCCCGACATGATCGAGGCGCTCTATGCCGAGGGTATGGACGAGGAGGCATTTAACCTGCAGGAGCGGTTTGCATGGTACAAGGCGAACAATTGCATCAACGCCACCTATCCGTACGGCTCCGAGTTTGCCTACGACAACACCGGTGAAGAGGGCGCCTTCGCCGCCATCCAGGCCCTGACGAAGTATTGGCCGGACAGCGACGCCGCCAAGAACGCCTACAGTGCCATGAGCATGGCCAACCACAAGACCCGCGCGATGCGCGGCATCCAGCCCACCTGGTACCAGTACGCCGACCCGGTCTTCATCGGCGGCGAGAGCTGGTGGAACTTCCAGTACACCGCCTCCCTTGCAGGCTCCATCATGGACGATTGGATGCGCTACGAGGAGCTCGAGGACGGCGATACCACCGCATGGGCTGCCCGCGTGAACTACGCGGCCAAGATCTCCAACTTCAACGCCATCAACATGGGCCAGATCTCCGACAAGTATGTCGGCAACGTTTCCTGGCGCTACAACATGTATAAGGGCGGCTACGGCGCGATGAACGTCAACGACGGCGGAACCCGCGTCATGAACAACGGCTGGCAGGACTTCTCCGGCGAAAGCGACGAGGGCCTGTACGGCTCCCTGCTGCGCATCAGCGCAGACGTTGTGAACGATCCGATCTTCGGCCTGTATGGCTACGGCGCGAACGTCACTGCCGACGAGACCTCCTACACGGTCATCCCGACTGACGGCTTCGGCAAGCGCGTCAACATCCTCGACCAGAAGATCTACGTCGAAACGACGCAGGACACCATCACCAGCGCAAAGTTCGCTATGGACGGCAGCTCCATTGAGCTGAACGTCAAGGGCTACACTGCGGCAAGCCATGTTTCCCACATTGCTCTGAGCGGCGCCGGCCTGAAGGACGGCTTCTATGCCATCAACGTCAACGGCGAAAAGGTCAGCCAGGTCTATGTAAAGAACAATGAGGCCAACGCAACCATCACCATGCCCGCCGGTGAGACCAATGTCGTGACCATCACGGCCGATCCGAACGGTGAGAATGCCGCTCCGCAGGCCGCTATTAAGGTCTCCAGCGAGGATCTGCACGCGATCGTTACCTACACCCTGACGGCCGTTGCCTCCGACGACGGCTATCCCGGCGACAGCCTGACCTATCTGTGGGCCTTTGAGAGCCTCGCAGGCGAGGGCGCAAGCGCGTTCCTGAGCAGCGACGCCGCTCCGACAACGCAGTTCAACGTCAGCGAGGCGGGCGAGTATGTCATCTCCCTGACCGTCAGCGACGGCGAGAAGTCCACGAAGGTCGAAAAGACTCTCGTTGTCGGCGAAGCGCCCGAGCGTCTGGCCCCGACGATCAATTCCGCGACCGGCACGCCCGTTGTCGGAAATCCGACCGTTGCCGATCTCAAGGCCGAAGCCACGGTCGACCCGCTGTATCAGGGCGTCCCGCGCTTCCACTGGGAGCTGGTCAGTCAGCCCGAGGGCGGCAATGCCATGATCGGCAATCCGAACGAGAAGGAAGCCAAGCTCCGCGTCGACAAGGGCGGCGAGTATGTTGTCCGCCTGACTGTCACCGACGAGGACAAGACCTCCTCCACGGAAGTCACCGTCACCATGACGGATGCTGCCGACGGCATCCAGCGCGTGAAGACCGTCATCACGCAGGTCGGCGTCGCACCGACGCTGCCGAACGGCGTGGTCGCTGTCCGTGACGACGGCACCTACTCCGGCGGCGCAGTCGATTGGGACGAGATCTCTGAAGACAAGTATGCACAGGCCGGTGAGTTCGAGGCCTACGGCACGCTCCGTACCCAGACGACCCGCGTGGCCGTCAAGGTCATCGTCGTGAAGGGCGACCGCAAGAATGTTGCTCTGTTCGCGACCCCGACCGCCATCATCAACACTCCGTCCGATCTCGGCGGCGTTGCCGGCCTGAACGACGGCTTCGACCCGAGCAGCTCCCGTGATACGAGCCACGGTGTCTGGCACAACTGGCAGGGCGCGCATGGCGACGCAGCATGGGTCATGTACACCTGGGATGTGCCCGTCACCATCGACGGCGCGGATGCCTACTACTTCACCGACGGCAACTTTGCGCCGAAGGATGCCAAGCTCGAGTATCTGGCGGAAGACGGCCAGTGGCACGAGGTCCCGAACGTCAGCGGCCTTGGTGTTACGCTCAACCAGTACAACACCACGAGCTTTGATCCCATCACCACCACGAAGCTCCGCATGACCATGAACCCGAAGACGCTCGGTATCGGCGTCATCGAGTGGAAGGTCTACGGCTACGGTGAGTTCGTCGACCGCTCCGCTCTGAAGAGCGCAATCGCGGCCGCAAAGGCTGTCAACACGAACCTCTTTGTCGAAGGCAGCAAGTATCTGCTGGATCTCGCCATTGCGAAGGCACAGGCCGTTCTGAGCGATACGGCCGCTACGCAGGAGCAGGTTGATGCCGCAGCGGCGGAGCTGAATGCGGTTATCGCCGGTCTCGAAAGCGCGGACGGCAACCTCGCCTACTCCGCTTCCGTTACCACGAGCTTCTGCTCCAGCTGGGAGTCCGTGTCCGCCGTGAACGACGGCATCGTCCGTTCCAATTCCTATGATCCTTCCAAGCCGCGCTACGGCACCTGGGGCAACACGTCTTCCTATGAGACCGTGACCTACACCTGGGGCAGCGAGGTCATCATCGACTCCACCGATCTCTATCTGTGGTACGACGGCACCGAGGGCGAATACACCAGCGGCGGCATCCTTGTGCCGAAGTCCGTGGAATTCGAGTACCTCGATGCGGAAGGCAACTGGAAGTCCGTTCCCAACGCCGAGGGTCTCGGCCGCGAGATGGACAAGTTCAACAAGACCACGTTTGATCCCTTTACCACCACCGCCCTCCGTGTGAAGCTGAACAAGCAGGCCAACGACTATAACGGCGTCGGCATCATGGAGTGGAAGGTCTATGGCAAGGTCGCCGGCGGCGACACCCTCCCGACTGCGGTGAAGGTCGTCATCGCCCGCATTGATGCCATCGGCGAAGTCACGCTCGACAGCAAGGACGCCATCGAGGCTGCCCGCGCTGCGTATGACAAGCTGACTGACGAGCAGAAGAAGCTCGTTCCGAACTATGAGACCCTGACGAAGGCCGAGGAGACCTACGCAGCGCTGGCTGACGCCGCTGCCGTGAAGGAAGTCGAGGATCTGATCGACGCGATCGGCGAAGTTGACGAGAACAGCAAGGACGCCATCGACGCTGCCCGCGCTGCCTATGACGCGCTGCCCACGCGCCTGCAGCCCGAGGTCAGCAACTACGACAAGCTCGTCAAGGCCGAGAAGGATTACACCGATCTGCTGACGGCAGTCGAGGCAGCGCAGAAGGCCGCCGAGGATGCCCGCAAGGCATTCGAGAACGCCAAGGCTGCGCAGGAGAAGGTCGAAGCCGCGAAGGCTGCCGCCGAGGCCGCGCAGAAGGCCGCCGAGGAGGCCGCACAGGCTTCCGGCGAAAACAGCGAGGCCGCCAAGAAGGCGCAGGCCGCTGCCGAAGAGGCGCAGGAGAAGGCCGAGGCTGCGAAGGCTGCCGCCGAGACTGCACAGGCCGGTGCTGAGGCAGCACAGAAGGCTGCCGAGGACGCCGCCGCCGCTGCCGCCGCGAACAACGCGCTGGCCGCCGAGGCTGCCGCAAAGGCCGCCGAGAAGGCTGCCAAGTCCGCTGAGGAGGCCGGAAAGGCCGCTGCTTCCGCCGAAGCGGCTGCGAAGTCTGCTGCCGACGCCGCCGAGGCCATGCTGAAGGCTCAGAAGGCGCAGAAGGCTGCCGAGGATGCCGAGAAGGCTGCCGAGGAAGCCGAGAAGAAGGCCGAAGAGGCCTGGAAGAAGGCCGAGGAGGCCGCCGCCTCCACCGCTGAGGACCGCGAAGCCGCCGAGAAGGCCGCTGAGGAAGCCAAGGCTGCCCAGAAGGCCGCCGAGGATGCCCGCAAGTCCGCCGAGGACGCCAAGTCCGCCGCGGAGCTGGCTATGCAGGCTGCCGAGCAGTCCAACAAGGAAGCCGCCGCATCCGCTGCGCAGGCTGCCGAGTATGCAAAGAAGATGGCTGAGGCCTATGAAGAGATCGTCCGCATCAAGGCCGAGCTCGTCGAGTACCTCGCCAAGGCACAGGCCGAGGCCGAGCGCGCCGAGGCTGAGCGCAAGGCCGCCGAAGAGGCCCAGAGAAAGGCCGAGGAGGCCGCTCTGGCCGCTGCCAAGTATGCCGCCGCTTACGAGCTGGCTCAGCTCCAGCAGAACGGCGAGGGCCTGACCGGCCACGCGAAGGAAGCGTATGACAAGGCTCTTGCCGACGCCGCTGCCGCCATCGAGGCCGCAAAGACGCCCGCTGAGGTCGACGCCGCTCTGGCTGCCGCCCGCGAGGCCCTGAACAACGCCGTCTGCCCGAGCGCAGCGTTCACGGATGTCGAGGAGAACGTCTGGTATCATGACGGCATCGACTTCATGGTGAGAAACGGCTACATGAACGGCGTTGCCGCCGACACGTTCGATGTCGAAGGCAGCCTGACGCGCGCCCAGCTCGTCACGATCCTCTACCGCATCGCCGGTGAGCCCGAGACCAGCGCCGCCATCCCGTTCGCGGATGTCGCCGACGGCCAGTGGTACACAAAGGCCATTGTCTGGGCCGCCGAGAACGGCATCGTCAAGGGCGTGAACGAAACGACGTTCGCCCCGAACGATCCGATCACCCGCGAGCAGATCGCCGTCATCCTCTACCGCTATGCGCACGAGGAGAACACCGAGGACGGCAAGCTCACGAGCTTCCCCGACGCAAAGGACATCTCCGGCTACGCGCTGGAGGCCATGAACTGGGCGGTCGCCAGAGGCCTCATCAACGGCTCTGACGGCAAGCTGCTGCCGCAGGACACCGCGACCCGTGCACAGATCGCCGTGATCCTTGCCCGGTACCTGAACGCCTGATCTTTCCCCCTGCTCCCCATGCGGCCGAAGCCGCATGGGGAGCCCCCCAGCATTTCCCGGCAATTGGACCCAGACAAACAATATGCTCGAAAATCGAACTTGGGAGGAACAATAAACCATGAAGCATGTGAAACAGCTGCTTTCTGCACTGCTTGTGCTGGCTGTTGTACTCTCGCTGCTCCCGGCTGGCGTTCTGAAGGCATCTGCCGCAGAAGCACCCGCAGCGCTGGACATCGGCTACCCCACATTCAAGAACACAGAGCTTCTTGACGAGGTCTATGACCTGTCGAAGCTCGGTGTGTCCTATTCCGAAAAGGACATCATGATGGCGATCTATAAGCAGGATCTTGCCAATGGCGGCGACTCTTTCTATATGGACCGCATCCTCGCCCGTGAGGGCGTCTGCAACGGCAACGCCGGTTCGAACGGCAACGCCGACGGCAACACCTTCCTGACCCGCGGCCGCGCGCTGTATATGTACACGAGCAGCCCGTCCGTCATCGGCTTCGGCGGCAACACGGCTTATCATCAGCCGCTTGGCCGGGGCGATCTGGTCCGCGTTCTCTTCTCGAACGCCGACGGCAGCCTGACCACGAAGGAAGACACCAGCAAACGCGTCAATGCGCCGAGTAACTGGTCCAGCACCTACTCTGTCGGCAGCAACCTGACGCTGGATGTCGTGAAGTTCATCCATCAGGAGAACGTCGCCGTCACGACGATGACGCTGACCAACAAATCCGCAGAGGATCAGGCAATTACGGTGGCAGCGGACTCCATCTTTGCGACGGAGCCCGGCAAGGTCACGGTCAATGGTGCAGAGCAGACAGAGCTGACCGGCACCTGCTCTTCCCCTGCAGGCCTTACCACCATCTATGCCCGCATGACCGGCGACGGTTTCGAGGCTGCTTCGTCCGACGACTATTGCTGGCTGTCCCGCGACGTCACCGTCCCCGCGGGCGGCAGTGTGGAGCTGAAGGTCGTTATCGCCTTTACGACGGAAGAGATCCCGGAGTCCACCGAGCAGTACCTCCGCTTCGCAGGCCTCGGAAACCTTGAGGCCGTCCGCGCGCAGAAGGCGGAATACAACCTCTACTGGGCGGAGAACCTGCCCTACATCGACGTGCCGAAGAAGGCCGTCCAGAAGGCGATCGATTATCGCTGGTGGCTGGAGCGCTTCAACTCGCTCGATGCCAACATCCCCGGCTATGACTATCAGTACCCCGTCACCATCGAGGGCGTCCTCGGCTACAACAACGCGATTATCCTGACGCAGCCGATGCACCTGCAGGATACGAAGTGGCTCCGCTCTCCGTATCTGGCCTATGGCCAGCTGCTGTCTGCGGGCAACTCCTCCCAGAGCAGCGCCTTCCTCGATAACCCCGGCAACCGCAACAACTGGAACAACCACTATGGTCAGTATCTGGCTGAGGCCGGCTATGAGGCGTTCAACGTCATCGGCGGCGGCGCGGAGCTCGCGGAGAACCTCGCGTACTACTTCGGCCATGACGCCACCGGTCAGCTCGACCACTACGGCAATCACATCGAGGGCCGCGACCTCATCGCTTACCGCAACAACTACATGACCGGCAACGACGCCGATACCATCTCCATGCATGCTCCCGGCACCGGCACCTGGAAGGCACACGGCGAAAACGCCTACGTCTGGGCCGCTGCCGACGCCGCCGCGAAGCTCTATGAGCAGCTGGGCAACACCGAGCAGGCCAAGTATTACCGCGATCTGGCCGACAAGATCAAGGCCGACGTCCTCGAGCTCATGTGGTGCGAGGAGTGCAAGAAGTTCGAGACCTATGCCGTCCGTCCGACCGGCACACAGCATAACGCTAACCAGCCCAACCTCGTCAAGTACACCGAGTCCAACAACTACAACTACTTTGCCGTGGGCCTCGTCCCCGACGATGCCGCTTCCGTCACGAAGTACAAGGAAGCCCTCAAGGCCTTCTCCAACGGCAAGGAGTTCCCGATCTTCCCGTTCTACACCGCCAACCAGGTCCACAACCAGGAGGTCAGCGGTTCGAACAACTTCTCGAACATCAACTTCACCGTGCAGCTCCGTCTGTATGAGTCCGCTCTGCGTACCTATGACAAGGAGCAGACCTATATCACCGACGACATGCTCGCCATGATGGCCGAGTGGATGGCATGGAACGTCTACCCCGATGCAGGCGACGTCCGCTATCCGAACAACAACGAGTTCCACAACATCGACGGCAGAACCTATGAGAACTACTATCGTTCCTGGATCTACCACAACATCCTCGGCAACTACACCTACCTCTTCATCGAGGACATGGCCGGTATCCAGCCGCGTTCCGATGAAAAGATCGAGCTGAGCCCGATCGACTTCTCCTATGACCACTTCATGGTCAACAACGCCCGCTATCATGGTCATGACCTGACGGTCGTGTGGGATAAGCCGGACGACGGCAAGACCTGGTACAACGAGTGCCCCGAGGGCTACTCCCTGTACATCGACGGCACGCTGGCCTTCACCCTGAAGGATCTGGCCCATGTCGTCTATGACTCCGCCACGAAGGAAATCTCCTTCCCCGACGGCGCTGTCGAGATCGTCACCAATAACGGCGGCGCTGCCATCCCCACCGCGATGAACACCGCCATCACCGAGGAGAAGGTCCTCAACATGCTGGAGAAGTCCGGCGTGCACGGCATGACGAACCTCGCCGAGGGCGCGGAGGTCACCGCCACCTTCACCCCGGACAAGGCCCGCGCCGCGTCTTGGGCAGAAAAGCACCGCGCCGACGGCAGCGACACCACCTCCAAGGCAGTCAACGAGACTGTGCCCGATCCGCAGGCTGTTGTGGACGGCACGACCGTCGATATGCCGTTCTGGGGCAACTACGGCAGCGTGAACGAGCGCGACAGCCTGACGCTGAAGCTCTCCTCCAAGCAGACCGTGGACATGGCGACGCTGTACTTCTACAACGACCGCCAGACGAACGGCTACTCCGAGCCCTCCAAGTTCGCAGTCGAGTACTGGGACGGCGAGGCCTGGCAGGCCGTCCGGCAGCAGACCCGTACCCCGTCCGCCCCGCGCGCGAACTACAACGCCGTGTACTTCGCACCGGTCGAGACGGATCAGTTCCGCTTCACCTTCACCAACAAGGACAAGGGCTTCACTGCCGTGACCGAGATCCAGCTCTTCAACGAGGGCGGCGACCGCGATCATCCCGCGCAGAACACGGCTCCGTCCGTCAAGCTCGCGGAAGACACCTCCATGACCGGCAACCTCTACACTACCCTGAAGGCGACCTGCACCGACGACGGCCTGCCCTATGACAAGGACATGAGCTACGCCTGGGAGCTTGTCTCCGCTCCGGAGGGCGCCGAGGTTATCCTGAGCAGCGCCAACAAGCCCACCACGACCATCTCCGGCTCCGTGGAAGGCGAGTACACCGTTCGCTTCACCGTCAGTGACGGCGAGCTGAGCGCGACTGCCGAGCTGACCGTCACCCTGAAGCAGGGCGCAGCGGGCGGCCTCGGCGAGGACGTCGCTCCGTCCGCTTCCTCCGTCGAGAGTGACTACACCTCCAGCTGGGAGAACCTGAACGGCATCAACAACCCGAGCTTCGAGCCGACCAGCTCCAACGTGGGCGCCGGCAAGGGTTGGGGCAACTGGCGTCAGAGCGCCGGCTCCGAGCACTATGTCGGCTATACCTGGGATGAGGCCGTGACCGTCGGCGGCGCGGACATCTATTGGTATGACGACGGCGGCGGAACGCAGGTCCCGTCCAAGCTGCGCATGCAGTACCTCGATGCCAGCGGTACCTGGCAGGATGTCAACATCACCACCCCGTTCGAGAGCAGCATTGCAAAGAACAAGTACAACCGCATTGAATTCGACCGCGTTACCACCACCCGCCTGCGCCTGTATGTGACCGTCCGTTCCGGCGCGGAAGCAAACGGCATCTACCGTTTCAAGGTCTATTCCTCCATTGACGTCGCTTCCCTGAACGAGGTCTTCCTCGCCACGAAGCCCGGCGTCATGCCCACGCTGCCCTCCAACGTCACGGCAGTCACCTCCGACGGCGCGCTCATCAGCGTCCCCGTTACCTGGGAAACCCTGACGCAGGACATGATCGCCTCTGACGGCGAGGTCAATCTCCGCGGCGTGAACAACTCCACCGGCAAGATGACCACCTGCACGATCTATGTCCGCAGCGACATGGACAAGGCCACCATCACGAGCGTCGAGCCCGTTGAGGTCACGACGACGCAGGGCATCGTTCCGACGCTGCCGAAGACCGTGAAGGTCGGCTACAATAACGGTGCGTTCGACAACCAGACCGTCAAGGTCACCTGGCCCGCCATCACGGCTGCCGAGCTGGCCAATGTCGGCGACGTGAACTTCGAGGGCGAGGTCGAAGGCACCGCCACGAAGGCCATGCTGACGATCCACGTGCTCAAGGCCCCGGACGACCCCGCTGTTGCTGCGGTCAAGGAGCTCATCGACGCCATCGGCGAGGTAACGCTCGACAGCGGCGACGCCATCGACGCTGCCCGCACCGCCTATGACAAGCTGCCCGAGGCCAAGAAGGTGCTTGTCGACAACTACGAGAAGCTGACTGCGGCAGAGGAAGCTTACACCGCCCTGGTCGACGCCGCTGCCGCAAAGGCTGTGGATGACCTGATCGACGCCATCGGCGAAGTTACTGCCGACAGCGGCGACGCGATCAAGGCTGCCCGCGCCGCCTATGACGCCCTGACCGACACGCAGAAGGAACTGGTCAAGAACTACGAGAAGCTGACTGCGGCAGAGGAAGCTTACACCGCCCTGGTCGACGCCGCTGCCGCAAAGGCTGTGGATGACCTGATCGACGCCATCGGCGAAGTTACTGCCGACAGCGGCGACGCGATCAAGGCTGCCCGCGCCGCCTATGACGCCCTGACCGACACGCAGAAGGAACTGGTCAAGAACTATGAAAAGCTGCTCGCTGCCGAGGAGCTGTATGAGGAACTGACGGCATCGGCTGCGGCAATCGCCCAGAAGGCCGCTGAGGAAGCCAGGAAGGCACAGGAAGAGGCCGAAGCCGCGCAGAAGGCTGCCGAGGAAGCCGTTGAGGCCGCCAAGGCCGCGCAGGAGGCCGCTGAGGCCGCCGCTGCCAAGGCCGGTGAGAACAACGCCGCTGCCGAGGAAGCCCGCAAGGCTGCTGAGACCGCGCAGGCCGCTGCCGAAGCCGCACAGGCCAAGGCCGAAGAAGCTCAGAAGAAGGCTGAAGAGGCCAAGGCAGGCGCTGACGCTGCCCAGAAGGCTGCCGAGGAGAACAACGCCGCCGCTGCTGCCGAGGCTGCCAAGGCTGTCGCCGAGGCCGTGAAGGCTGCGGAAGAGGCAGGCCGCTCCGCGCAGAGCGCCGCACAGGCTGCTCAGAGCGCTGCGCAGGCTGCCGACAGCATGCTGAAGGCACAGGAAGCCCAGGCTGCCGCCGAGGCTGCGCAGGCTGCTGCCGAAGCCGCCAAGGCAAGAGCCGAAGAGGCTCAGAAGAAGGCCGAGGAGGCCGCTGCTTCCAGCGCCGAGGACAAGGAAGCTGCCGAGCGCGCCAAGGTTGAGGCCGAGGCCGCGAAGAAGGCTGCCGAGGATGCTCAGAAGGCCGCAGAGGAAGCAAAGGCCGCTGCCGAGCTGGCGCTCGAGGCTGCGAAGAAGTCCGAGGTCGAGGCTGCTGCCTCTGCCGCCGAGGCTGCCGAGTATGCCCGCCAGATGGCCGAGACCTATCAGAAGGTCGTTGAGATCAAGGCTGAGCTCATCGATTATCTGGCCGAGGCCCAGGCTGCTGCCGAAAAGGCAGAGGCCGAGCGCAAGGCCGCCGAGGAAGCCCGCAAGGCTGCCGAGGAAGCTGCGCTTGCCGCTTCCAAGTATGCCGCCTCCTTCGAGCTGGCACAGCTCCTGCATGAGAGCGAGACCCTGACCGGCCACGCCCGTGAGGACTATGCCAAGGTCATCGAGGACGCCAAGGCCGCCATCGAGGCTGCCAAGACGCCCGAGGAGGTCGACGAGATCCTTGCGGCCGCACGCGAGGCCCTCAAGACCGCAGGCTGCCCGAGCACGAACTTCACCGACGTGGAGGAGAATGGCTGGTATCATACCGGCGTCGACTTCATGGTGAGAAACGGCTTCATGAACGGCGTCGCGGACGATGCGTTCGACGTCGACGGCAACCTGACCCGCGCCCAGCTCGTGACGATCCTCTATCGCATCGCGGGCGAGCCGGAGAGCACGGCCACGAACCCGTTTGCCGACGTGGCGGACGGTCAGTGGTACACGAACGCTGTCATCTGGGCAGCGGAGAACGGCATCGTCAAGGGCGTGAACACCACGACGTTCGCCCCGAACGACCAGATCACCCGTGAGCAGATCGCGACGATCCTCTTCCGCTATGCCAAGGCGGAGAAGGTCGAGGGCAAGCTCGCCGGTTTCCCGGATGCCGAGAAGATCTCCGATTACGCCGCCGACGCCATGGCGTGGGCAGTGGAGCAGGGCCTCATCAACGGTATCTCCGAGAGCGACGGCAAGACCTACCTCGCCCCGCAGGAGACCGCGACCCGCGCCCAGATCGCCGTCATTCTGATGCGCTATCTGACTGCGGAGAACTGATCCAAAAAAATCCCTGTCCGCTGATGCGGGCAGGGGAGGAGCCGCCCACCGGGCGGCTCCTTTTTGACTTTTGCGGCGCGCTGTCGATCGTACCCTTATTGTAGGGGAGCGGCATGCCGCTCCCGGCGCTGCACTGACGATTTGCACAGGCTATCGCTAAAACGGCGATGGCTCCCGATTTGTCATTGCGAGGGCGCTTTGCGCCCGTGGCAATCTCGTGCAGGCAGCTGCAATTTCGCCGGGAGTACCCTGTTGTCCGTCCGGGTCCTGCGAGATTGGCACGTCGCTTCGCTCCTCGCAATGACACATCAGGAAGCATGGCGCAGGAAACGGTACACTGCACCGAATTGGTGCTGCTTTTGCCGCTTCGCGCATGGGCGGGGCATGCCCCGCCCTTACCATGAATGACCCAGAATGACCCAATACAGACGCAAAAAACCGGCGCAGGGGGGCCTGCGCCGGTAGGGGATATCTTCAGGATCAGGCAAGGCGGAAGCGGAGCATATTCCACGAGGCGGCGGGCAGCTCCGGCGCGTCTGCGCCGACAGGCAGCTCCCGCGGCAGGGCGGGCTGGGCGTCTGCCGTGTTCTCGCTGTCCAGCGCGGGGGCGGTCAGCGTGACGTGCTGCTCCAGTACGGCGTTCAGGCCGTCAAGCTCCAGCGTCATGGCCTCGTCGAGGCTCTTGTTCACGGCAAAGACCGTCACATGCGCGCCGTCCTCGGAGAGCACGGCGGAGCTGGAAAGGTACGGGGCCTTCGGGCTGACACCGCAGGCATAGGTCGGGACCTCGACCTCCTGCTGCAGGGCCGTGCCGCGGCCGAACTGCGAGCCATAGAGGAACGGCCAGTACGTCGTCTGCGCCCAGGCGCGGCCGCCCGGCTCGGTCATAATGGGGGCCAGCGCGTTGACGAGCTGGGCCAGGCAGGCGACCTTCACGACGTCGGCGTGGTTGAGCAGGGTGTTGAGCATGCTGCCGACGAGCAGAGCGTCTGCAAAGTCGTAATTCTCCTCTTCAATGGGGCGGGCGACCGTCCACTTCTCCGGCACCTTGCCGTTCTTGGCATAGTGATACCAGACGTTCCACTCGTCGAACGACAGACCGATATGCTTGTCACTGCCGACTTCAAGGCGGATCTTTTCGCAGATGGCGGCGACCTCCTGAATGAACTCGCCCATCTCCTCGCTGCGTGCAAGGAAATTCATGACGTCGCCCTCATGGTTCGTATAATACTGATGGAGCGACAGATAGTCGACGTAGGGATAGCTCTGGCGGAGGACCTCCTCTTCCCAAGTGCCGAACGTCGGCATCGTGCGGTAGGAGCTGCCGCAGGCGACGGTCTCAATGGTCGGGTCGAACATCTTCATGAGCTTGGCCGTCTCGCAGGCGATGCGGCCGTATTCCGTGGCCGTCTTCGAGCAGATCTGCCAGGGGCCGTCCATCTCGTTGCCGAGGCACCAGAGCTTGACGTTATAGGGGGCCTCGCGGCCGTTTTCGCGGCGCTTGTCCGCCCAATAGGTGTGCATGTCGCCGTTGCAGTATTCCAGCAGCTCTACGGCGTCCTTCGGGGTGCCGGTGCCGAGGTTCACGGCCATCATCGGCTGCGCGCCGATGCGCTCGCACCACTGCAGGAATTCATCCGTGCCGACCTGATTCGGCTCAATGGCGCTCCAAGCCATGTCGGGGCGGACGGGACGCTTGTCCTTCGGACCGATGCCGTCGCGCCAGTCGTAGCCGGACAGGAAGTTGCCGCCCGGATAGCGGATCTGCGTGACATGCAGCGGACGGATGAGCTCTTCCACGTCGCCGCGGAAGCCGAAGGCGTCGGCAGTCGGGTGGCCCGGCTCATAGATGCCGGTATAGACAGCGCGGCCGAGATGCTCGATGAATGAGCCGAACACGCGGGGATCGATGGGGGAGATGATGCAGTCCTTCTGCAGTCGGATGCGAGCTTTCATGAATTAACCTCCTGTGGATTCTCGTTTGATGATCGTACATTCCAGCATGATGTCCTTCTGCGCCGGATGCTTGCCGGAGAGCATGTCCAGCAGGGTGTGGCCCGCGCTCTGGCCCATCTGGAACAGCGGCAGGGCGACGGTGGAGAGCGACGGGCGGCAGACGGAGCTGATCTCACGGTTATCGTAGCCGATGAGGAAGATGTCCCTGCCGACCTCGATGCCGTTCTGGTTGCACCAGTCGATCACGCCGGTGCCGACAAGGTCATTCTGGGCGAAAATGGCCTTTGCGCCCGCGCGGATGAGCTCGCCGCCGAGACGGTAGCCGGAGTCACGGTCCCAGTCACTTGCGCGGACGAGGGAAGAGTCATAGGCCACGCCGTGGTCGTGCAGGGCCTGCAGGAAGCCGTTGGCGCGGCGCAGGGTGTGCACGGAGTGGATGGGCCCCGTGATCATGCCGATGTGCTCCGACGTGTGCTCCAGCAGAGTGCCCGTGGCCTCATAGGCGGCAAGACGGTCATCATAGCCGACGCAGGGCACGTCCTGATCCTCGCAGGTGCAGTAAACGCACACGAACGGGATATGGGCATGCGCCTTCAGCGAGGCGACAAGGTGGCTGTGACAGCCGATATAGATGATGCCCGCGACCTGCTTGGACAGCAGATCGTTCACGGCGGAGCGAACGAGCACGTTGCTCTCGGGATAGTCCCAGGGATTGTCGTGGTAGCGCTTGTTGAAACGCAGATTGCTCAGAATATAATGATAGTTCAGCGTTTCGCATACGGAGGCGACGCCGTCGACGATCTCCGGCGTGTTGAAGACGGTCAGGTCCTCCGTGATGATGCCGATGGTGCGCGCGTCGCCGAGCTTCAGCGAGCGGGCGTTGAGATTCGGGCGGTAATTGAGCTGGTCCGCGATCTGCAGAATTCGGTCGGCCGTCTCCTGCTTGACGCCGGATTTGTTGTTCAGGACCTTGGAGACCGTTGCGATGGATACACCGGCTCGGTCCGAGATTTCGCGAATGGTTGCCATGAAATGGTTCACCTTCTCTGGTAATTTACAATGCGAAGCGTTGATATAATCATATCATACCGTACGAAAAACAGCAAGAGCTAAACGTTTTATTTCGGGGAAAATGCTAAATTTGACGCAAATTACAGGGAAATCCCGCGTGCTGCACTTTTTTTGGCTTACATGCAGTCCGGAACGGCTGCAGACCGGCAGATGCGCAGCTTGATCGTTGTGGATTCTGCACAAAAAATAGTCGGGAAAGTTGTATAAACTCACGATTCTGTAATTCTGCCTTTACAAATCCGAAAATTATGATATAATCAGGTCAGAAAAAGTTAAACGTTTAAATCACCGGACGCCAATTGCGGCTTCGGCACGCGGCGACCGACGACGGGATTCCGCGTTTTCTTTTCTGATTTCTTCTTAAACGTTTAACCACCAATGGAGGTTCCACATTATGGCAAGCAAGATCACGATCCCCGATTTGAAAAAAATTAGAGTAACGGATCCGCTGTTCAGCCATTACGCGGGCATGGTCGCAAAGAAAATGATCCCCGTGCAGTGGGAGATCCTTAACGGCAAGCAGGGCCAGAGCCGCTGCTTCTGCATTGATAATTTCCGCATCGCCGGCGGCACGCTCCAGGGTGAGCACCGCGGTGTCGTGTTCGGCGATACGGATGCCTATAAATGGCTCGAGGCAGTCGCTTATTGCGCAAATAACGGCGAAACAGAGTATATTCCCGAGGCTGACGAGCTCATTGAGATCATCGGCCAGGCCCAGCAGCCGGACGGCTACCTGAACACCTATTTCACGGTCTGCCATCCCGAGCTCCGCTGGAAGAACCTCACCGAGGGCCACGAGCTCTACAGCGCAGGTCATCTCATCGAGGCCGCCGTTGCCTACTATAACGCGACCGGCAAGCGCCGCCTGCTCGATATCGCTGCCAGGTTCGCGGACCTCATCTGCCAAACCTTCGGCGACGGCGAGGGGCAGATCCCCGGCTATCCCGGCCATCAGGAGATCGAGCTTGCCCTCGTGAAGCTGTGGCGCGTGACCGGCGAGGAGCGTTACCTGAAAACGGCCCGCTTCTTCCTGGACTGCCGCGGCCGCACGCCGAACTACCTGCTGCGCGAGATGAATGACCCGAACCACAAGGTCATTTTCCCCGAACTGCGCAACTACGATCCCTCCTACTCCCAGTCGCATGTGCGCCCCGTGGAGCAGAAGACAATGGAGGGTCACGCAGTCCGCGCCATGTACCAGTGCAGCGCAATGGCAGATCTGGCCGATATCCAGCAGGACGAGGCCCTGCGCAATGCCTGCCAGACGCTCTGGGACAATGTCACGAAGCGCCGTATGTATATCACGGGCGGCATCGGCTCGTCCGGTCTGCTCGAGCGCTTTACCGTGGATTACGACCTGCCGAACGACCGCATGTACTGCGAAAGCTGTGCGTCCATCGGTCTGATGATGTTTGGCCAGCGCATGGCGGCCATGTCCCACGATGCCTCGTATTACGAGACGGTGGAGCGCGCCCTGTGCAACACGGTGCTCGGCGGCGTCAGCGCTGCGGGCGACCGCTACTTCTACGTCAATCCGCTGGAGGTCTGGCCCGCAAACTGCAAGGACCACACCTCTATCGAGTATCTCAAGCCCGTCCGTCAGCCGTGGTTCGAGGTCGCCTGCTGCCCCGCAAATATCGCCCGCACGCTTGCCTCCCTCGGGCAGTACATCTATGCGGTCGATGAGCGCAGTATTTATGTCAACCTGCTCGTCGGCTCGACCATCGAGACGACCCTGCGCGATACCGACGTCCGCATCGAGCAGCGCAGCGGCCTGATGAACGGCGGCGCGCTGGAGCTGGATGTCCGCTCGAGTGGCACGCATCCCATCGTTGTGCGCCTGCGTCTGCCGAAGTGGATCGAGGCTCCCGTCTTCCGCCTGAACGGCGAGGAAATCCAGCCTGCGGTCGAGAACGGCTATGCCGTGCTTGCCGTGAACTGCGCAGGAGAGCATCACTTCACGCTCAGCGGCTCGGTGCCCGTGCACCGCTGCGCCGCAAACCTGTGTGTTCGCGCCGATGTCGGCCGCGTCGCACTGCAGAAGGGCCCGTTCGTCTACTGCTTCGAGCAGCAGGACAACGGCGAAAACCTCGCGGCCCTGCGCATGGCGCCGGATGCCGCCGTTGAAGAGAAGGCGCCCGCCGAGGGCCTGCCCGGCAACCTGCCGGAGCTGGACGTGAACGGCTGCCGGATCGTGTCGACCGGTGTGGACGACGCTGAGCTCTATGCCGACTGCGTGCTGCGCACCGAGCCGTGCACGCTGCACGCCGTGCCCTATGGCCTGTGGGGAAACCGTGTGCCCGGCGAGATGCGCGTCTGGGTCGACACCACAATTTCGTAATTATATGCAGCAGGAAGCTGCTATAATAAAAATCATGAAATGAAGAAAGGAACCTGAACCATGAAGAAGATCATCGCGCTCCTGCTGTGCCTGCTGATGATCGTTGGTATGGTCGCCTGCGCAACCAACACCGACAACAACGATCAGACCGACGGCTCTCAGGACACCACCCCCGCCACGGAGAACTCCGATTCCTCCGATGACACCAACGGCAATGACGGCGACGTCGTCACCATCACCTACTCCTACTGGGGCACCCCGGACGAGGCTGCCAGCGTGCAGGCCGTCGCCGACAAGTTCCATGAAGAGTATCCGAACATCAAGGTTGAGGTCATGGCAATCCCCAACGAAGAGTATGTCACGAAGCTGAACACCATGGCTACCGCGGGTGAGCTTCCCGACTGCGGCATCATGAACGAGTCCGGCGTTCTGGACTTCGCTTCCGACGGCCTGCTGTACGACATCTCCGCCATGTACGAGGGCGCCGACTCCATGCCCCTTGATTCCATCACCTTCAAGAGCGAAGGCAAGCCCGTTGCTTACTCCGCTGCGAACGAAGTCCTGTCCCTGTACTACAACAAGGACATGTTTGATGCCGCCGGCCTGGACTATCCGTCCGCTACCGAGGCTATGACCTGGGACGAGTTCGTCACCCTGGCCAAGACCCTGACCCTCGACGCCAACGGCAACAACGCCCTGAGCCCGGATTTCGACAAGGAAAACATCAAGCAGTACGGCTGCGTCGTTGACAACTGGACCTGGCAGCTTGAGGTTTGGGCACTGTCCAACGGCGGCCGCTGGTTCACCGAGGACGGCTCCGCCTGCACCATCAATGACCCGAAGGTCATCGAGTCCATCCAGAAGGTCGCTGACCTGACCCTCGTTGAGAACTGCATGCCTTACAATGCAGGCCTCGAGGACAACGGCATGCAGCGCTCCCTGCTGACCGGCACCGTCGCCATGGCGACCGCTGGCGCATGGAACGTCGGCACCTGCCTTGCCACCGCCCGTGACGAAGGCCTGAACTATGGCGTCGCCCGTCTGCCGAAGATGGTCAACGAGGTCACCATCTGCACCGGCGGCCCGCAGGTCGTCTTCTCCCAGACCAAGCATCCGGAAGAGGCCATGACCTTCATCAAGTGGTACATGAAGGAAGAGAACAGCTGGGACAGCCTGATCGCCACCGGCATCTGGATGCCCATCCTCGAAGAGTACTACACCGATGAGACCCTCACCAACAAGTGGATCGACAACCCCAACTTCCCGGATCATGACGAGTACAAGGGTGCTGTCGTTGACTACGCAAGAGATTGCGCTGAGTCTACCTGCTGGTACTACATCCCGCACACCACCGAGTTCATCGAGCTCCTCCGCACGGTCCTCGGCCCGGTCTGGACCGGCGAGCAGACCGCTGAGCAGGCGATCACCGAGAACTACGACGCACTGAACGCAGTGTTCATGGGCGAGTAAGCAGAACCCTCTGACTGATATCTGAAACCC
>OCPV01000714.1_pt1 | contig 22435 bp, 20 predicted proteins | sample 1538511 | NCBI WGS metagenome assembly OCPV01 (sample SAMN04571704, study PRJEB22368) | human gut metagenome | biome: human gut; material: stool | host: Homo sapiens | place: Luxembourg | collected 2012-08-30 | reverse complement strand
ATGCGTTCCTTCATTTCTGCCGCAGCTTTGCGCGTAAAAGTTATTGCCAGTATTTCTTTTGGCTGCACAGCCTGCTGCGGATTTTTTATGCCCTGGGCAAGAATGTTGATAAAACGTTCAACAAGCACCCTTGTTTTGCCGCTGCCCGCACCGGCAGATACGGAGACGTTGCAGTTAAGAGTATTAATGGCCGCTGCCTGATTTTCTGTAAAATTAAACATCTCCGTCTGCACCTCCGTTGTTTTTTTCGTTGAAACGCCTGCAAATTTCACGCGCCGGGCAATAATTTGAGCATATTCTTTTTGCAGACGGCTTAAAATTGCCGCTGCGCATGGCTTTTATGTAACCGGTAATAAACTGCTTTGTTTCTTCAACAAAACTGTCCCATTCACCTACGGATTTTGCTTTAAAGAACGGCGGTTTATTTTTAGCATCAAAAACTATTCCTTTATCACGTTCGGAACTGTTAAAAGAAAAATAATCGCCGCCCAAAACCGTTTTATCTTTTGTCAGCTGTTCCGCTGCCAGCAAATAAAGCGGCATCTGCAAATCCAAACCTTCCTTCATATCTTTGGGGTCCGGTATTTTGCTGCGCTTGTAATCGGTAACAAAAATTCTTTCGCCGTCAGCGTCAATGCGGTCAATACGCCCTTTAAAATTATAAACTGCTCCGTCTTCATCACTTAAACTAAGCGGCAGCGATGTGCCCGGTCCAAAAGGCATTTCCACATTTAAAGGCTTATAGCCGTACCATGCTTTTGCATAATTGTATTCTGCTTTAACAAATTTAAGCAGGCGTTTTAAAATATTTTCTTTCTGATAAGTTAAAAATACAGTGTCTTTCAATTTGCCGCTTTGCTCGTATTCCCTGCTTAAAACATCAAAAATGCGCCGCATTTCTTCACATAAAGTTTCCAGCGGATACTCTGCAAGGCTTTTATTTAAATACAAGCCTATAAACTGTGCTGCTGCGGCGTGCATAAGGCTTCCTTCGTCCGCAGCATTTATACCTTCATCCATTTCGGCATATTCTTCCTGCCGCCACAAATAACTTACCATAAATTTAAACGGGCAATCCGCATAAGTTTCAAGCCTTGAAGCACTGAAGCTGCTGCCAATTTTCCGTGGGAGTTCAGACAGCAGCTCACTGTTTTGCAGTATGCCGCTGTAACGGTTAAAACCACTTTCTCTTATATATTCAATTCTGCTGCGTTCAGCCCAGTTCTCAACAGCTTCCGCAAGCAGTTTATTATTTCTGTTTGCAAAAGCAAGATTTTCAAGCAGCTCATTGCCCGATAAGGAAGCGTCAATATTAACCGGCGTGCATTTTTCTGCTTTAAGAGAATTATCCGCAAAAGTATTTTGCAGCATTTCCACATAAGCAGATGCGCCGCCGGAATCGTCACTGTACCAGCTTACGGTAAGGCTTTGCAGGGCTGCTGCCGCCGCGGCGGCAAAAAAGTATTTATCCTCGTTTAAACCGGCAATAGTACCGGGCAAATCTATACCAAGCGCTTCCATTGCCGCACGCTCATAATCGTTATAAATCCAGTTTTCTGTTTTTACTGACGGGAATTCACCTTCACGCACGCCAAGCAGAAAAACATAAGGATAATAAACGCCCTGTATATTAGCAGCCTCTGTAATAAGCACGCCGTTCATATCGCCTTTTTGCAGAACAAGTTCAATACCTTGTACCGCTTCATACAAAATATCGGCAAAATCCTGCGCCGATATTTTTTTGTTAAGCATGCCTCCGGCGGCGTAATCACTTTGCAGCAGCGATAAAATATCTTTTAATTTACCTGCAGCAAGGATATAGTTCTTTATTGCGTAATAACCGGCACTGCCGTTTTTATAGGCGCTGCCAAGTTTGGAAGCAATGTCCAGCTTTTCCAGAATATTTTCTGCCGCCGTGCAATATTCGCTGATGCAGGCATTTTCGGGAACGGTTTTTATTAAATCCAGCAAACGGTTTAATTCCTGCTGTTCTTCATCTTTTAACACTTCCATGCCGTCAGCAACAAAACTGTCTGCCGATTGATAGAGTTTTTCCGTTTTCAAACGCAAAAGCAGTTCCGTGTCAAATTCAAACAGCATTTTTACTGCCTGACAGCCCATAAGCGTGCATAAATTACCGGCTGCGGCCGCCGGTGCAGAATAAGCGGCGGTTTTAACAAGCAGATACATAAACTCCGTTAAAGGCTCATTATTCAGTTTTGCCGTCAGCGGCAAAGAGACAGGAATGCCGTATTCATCACTTAAATTACGCAGGCCGGCATAAAACGAAAAATCCCTCAGCAAAATAATAATTTCACTGCTTTTTATACCCTTCTGCAAAAGCTTTTTAACGCTTCGCAGCACCGTGCGTATTTCCTGCTCACGGCTTGCGGCCTCCAGCAGTTTTATGCCGCTGCCGGAATATACGGCACTGCTTTCTTCACCAAGATACTCCGTCAGTATTTTTAAGCTGTTTTCACGTTCAGGCAGTTCCGGCTGTAATTTTTCCATATCCAAAAAACGGCTTAAATCGGCAAAGGCATGTTCAGTTGCCGCAAAAATTTCCGGGCGCTTGGGGTCATACATTAACCCAACGTTTATATTGCAATGTTTTTTCAGTTCGCGCAGCAGTTCTATCTGCAATCCGTCAAAACGGTAAAACTCGCTGAAATATAAATTTTCCCACGGAACAACCGGGTTATCTTTTTGCAGCACATAAACAGCAAGGCGGTACAAGCCTTCAACGTCAAACCAGTCTTCTTTTTTTAATTTCTGGCGGTAAGCCGTATAAACGGCGGCAATTTCTCGGTCTTTAAGCCCAAGTTTTCCCGGCCTGTCCCAGCCGTTAAGCGCTTCGTAAATTTCCTCCATTTTAGCGCCGCTGCGCGATAACTGCCCAATAAGCGATGTTACCGCTTTAACAAAGCCTTTCTTTTCAACCAGAACGTTAAAATAATCAAGTTTATTATCGTGGGCATATTTTTGCAGAATTTCTTCGACAATAAGCTCCTGCGTGCGGCGTGAAATGCGCTGCAAACCGGCATAGCCGTTAGCGTTAAGCAAACCGGTTGCAACATCGTCAAAATTTTTTACGCGTACTGCACCCTCTTTAAAAGCACGGCTTTGCAGCACGCCGCTGGGCAGAACCAAAAGCGAATTTTCCCAGCCTTTCTCTGTTATTTCATTAATAAAATATCCTCTGGCACTGCACCCCAGGGGGACATAGTAAAGTTTATTCATAAATATTTCTCCGATAGTTTTTCTTATATTTTACCACAAAAACTGCCTTATCCAAAAACTTATAATAGTATACGCTATTTAAAGTTTTAACGTTAACTTTATGTTAAATTTTATTAAGAATAATTTACATTTTCTTAAAAATGTAGTATTCTATATAAGAATTTTAAAATACCTATTAAATTAAGGGGGAATTTTTATTATGTCAGGTTTAGGTTTAATGATAGCGTTTGTTATCGCTATCATCGTCATGATTGTCGCTATCTCCAAGTACAAGATTCATCCGTTTTTGTCTATTATGACTGTATCTCTTGTTCTTGGCCTTGTTGCCGGTATTCCTCTGGTGGACACCAAGGTTGACGGTAAAACGGTTCAGGGCATTGCCACGGTTATCGGCTCCGGTTTCTCCGGCACATTTACCAGTATCGGTATCGTTATTATTTTGGGCGCCCTTATCGGCGGCATTTTGGAAATTACCGGTGCAGCCTTTAAACTGGCAGACCTTATTATTAAACTGGTTGGCAAAAAGAACCCGGAACTTGCCATTGAACTTATGGGCTGGGTTGTTTCCATTCCTGTATTCTGCGATTCCGGCTTTGTAATTTTAAACCCTATCCGCAAAGCACTGGTTAAACGTACTCTTGCGCCAAGCGTTGGCATGTCGGTAGCTTTAAGCGCCGGCCTTTATATCTCCCATGTATTTATTCCCCCTACACCGGGTCCTATTGCTGCGGCAAATACTTTGGGCATTGGCAATAACCTGCTGCTGGTTATCGGCATGGGCATGGTAGTTTCCATCTTCCCGCTTATTGCAGGCTATGCTTTCGTTAAATATATCGGCCCGAAAGTTAAAACTCCGGAAGACATTAACGACGGCGAAGTTGTAAAAACTTATGAAGAAATTATGGCTTCCCACAAAAATATTCCGGGCGCGTTCATGTCCCTCGCTCCTATTATCATTCCTATTTTGTTAATGGCTTTGGGTTCCATTTCCAACATGGCTAAATGGACAGGCTTCTTCGCCGATGTATGCGTTTTCCTCGGCACACCTGTAATTGCACTGGCAGTAGGCGTTATCTTCGCTGTTGCCCAGCTTATCAGCTCCGGCAAAACCGGTGAATTTTACGAACTTACCAATGAAACCTTAAAAGTTTCCGGCCCTATTTTGTTTGTAACCGCTGCCGGCGGCGTACTCGGCAAAGTTATTGCTGTTTCCGGTATGGTACAGTACATTACCGCCAACGCAGGCATTTTGGAAACTATTGGTATTTTCTTCCCGTTCCTTCTTTCTGCAATTCTTAAAACGGCTCAGGGTTCTTCCACCGTTGCCCTTACAACAACAGCCGGCATTGTTGCACCGCTCCTGGGCGTACTCGGCCTTGATACACCGATGCTTACCACCCTTACCGTTATGGCAATCGGCGCAGGTGCTATGGTAGTATCGCACGCTAACGACTCTTACTTCTGGGTTGTTACCAACTTCGGCGAAATGACTCCTGACCAAGGCTACAAAACCCAGACCGTCTGCACTTTGGTGCTTGGCGTATCTTCCATGCTTGGTATCTGGCTCTTGTCCCTGTTCTGCTGATTTAAGGAGTAATTTATGAAAAAAATCCTTTTAATACCCGATTCTTTTAAAGGCACAATGTCATCCATGGAAATCTGCTCCATTATGGAAGAAAGCATACACCATCACTATCCGGAAGCTGAAGTTATAAGCATTCCGGTTGCCGACGGCGGTGAAGGAAGCGTTGACGCCTTTTTGGAAGCACTGGGCGGCGAAAAAGTAAGCGTTAAAGCACAGGACCCTTACGGCCGCGAAATAAATTCTTTTTACGGAATTTTACCTGACGGCACTGCTGTAATTGAAATGGCAGCTGCGGCAGGACTGCCTTTGGTCGGTGAAAACCGCCGTGCAGAAAAAACCACTACTTACGGCGTAGGCCAGCTTATCGAAGACGCTTTGCGCAACAAATGCAAAAAACTTATTGTAGGCCTTGGCGGCAGCGCAACCAACGAAGGCGGCTGCGGTGCGGCAGCAGCTCTGGGCGTACGCTTTATTAACAGCAAAAATGAAAGCTTTGTCCCTGTCGGTGAAACCTTAAAGGATATTGCCGCTATCGACGCAAGCGGCATTAATCCCCTTCTGCGTGATATTCCTGTAATTACCATGTGCGATATTGATAACCCGCTCTGCGGGCCGCATGGGGCTTCAGCTGTTTTCGGGCCGCAAAAGGGCGCTGACGAAGTTTGTATAAAAATGCTTGATGCCGGTCTTTATCACATGTCAGAAATCATTAAACGCGATTTGGATAAAGATGTGCTGAACCTGCCGGGCTCCGGCGCAGCAGGAGGCATGGGCGGCGGTATGGCGGCATTTTTTAACAGCACCTTACAGCCGGGCATAGAAACAGTGCTTGATACCGTTCATTTTAATAACCTGCTTGAAGGCGCAGACCTTATTATTTCAGGCGAAGGCAAAATTGATACCCAATCCCTGCGCGGCAAAGTAGTTATTGGCGTCGCACGCCGTGCTAAAAAATCATCCGTCCCGCTTATTGCCGTTGTAGGCGATATCGGCAGCGATATTCAAAAAGCATACGAGGAAGGCGTAACCGGAATTTTCAGCATTAACCGCGTTGCCCTCCCCTATGAACAGATTAAATTAAGGGCGAAAGATGATCTGCGGCTGACAATCGACAATATTATGTATTTTATGAAGCATATGCGCTAAAACAAAACTCCTGCTTGGCAAACTTAACTGCCGGGCAGGAGTTTTTCTTTTCATATTTTAATTAATCTTCGTAGCGGTCATCATCCCATCTGTCGTCATCGTCATCTTCCCAGCGATCGTCGTCCCATCTGTCGTCATCGTCGTCTTCATAACGGTCGTCGTCCCATCTGTCATCATCGTCGTGTTCCCAGCGGTCATCGTCCCACCTGTCATCATCGTCGTCTTCCCAGCGGTCGTCGTCCCATCTGTCATCATCGTCGTCATCCCAACGGTCATCGTCATGCCTGTCACGGCGTTCTTCACGTTCCCATCTGTCACGGTCTTTTTTGTAATTGCCGCGGCGTCCATTATCGTGCCGCCATTTATCGTCATTGCCTCTGCCATTATCATGGTCAAAAGGGCTGTCCTTGCCGCTTGCCGCGCGCAGAATATCGTTTACAACGCCAAGCTCATTGCCGCCCGTATCTGCGGTAATAGCAGGCATTAATTTTTGTTCAGGAGCAGCTTCCGTTTCCACTGCCCATAACGGGCTGATAAATGCTGCCATCAATAATGTACACAATACCTTTTTCATCATCCCTCACTCCTTAAAATTAAACAATATACCCTCTATAATAATTATACAAAAACAAAACAATAACAGGCAACAATGCTTACAAACAATTTACAATTAAATTTTCGTTCTGCGCTTGTTTTTGGCATTATTTGTAATATCTGAAACATAAAGCGCCGCGTCCACGGTTTGAATCTGGCAAAATAATAATTAACTTTCACTTTTTAAAAATTTATAGTATTATGTAAATGCAGCTGACGCTGTAATACGTAAAAAGAAGGTATAGTATATGAAAACAAGAAAGGTTGTCATTATCGGTGCCGGGCATGTAGGCTCTCATGTAGCACTGGGCCTTATTCAATCCGGCGAAGCCGATGACATTGTTTTAATTGATATTTTAAAAGAAAAAGCAGCCGCACAGGCATTGGACCTTGACGACTGTGTAAGCGGAGCTTTATGCGGACATGGCGCTGTTATACGCGCCGGTGAATACGAAGAGCTTAACGATGCCGATATTATGGTTGTTGCGTTCGGGCGCAGCCGCAAACCCGGTGAAACACGCCTTGACATGTTCGACGATACCATCCGCATGGCAAACGAAGTAATTGGCCATTTAAAACAGGTTGATTTTAAAGGCATTATGATTAGTATTTCCAACCCTGCCGATATTATCTGTGAATACATCCGCCGCCAGATGAACTGGCAGACAAACCGCTGCTTCTGCACCGGCACCAGCCTGGAAACCTACCGCCTGCTGCGCGTGCTTTCTGCCGCTACCGGTTACAGCCGCCGTTCCATTCAGGCAATGTGCATGGGCGAACATGGCAACAGCAGCTTTATTGTGTGGTCGCGCATTTTTATTAACGGCACTCCGTTTTTGCAGATGCGCGAAAATAACCCAAGGCTTGCCGCACTTAACCTTGATGATTTGCAGGAACAGGTTAAACGCGCCGGTGATATTGAAGTTGACGGCAAGGGCTGCACCGAATTTGGCATTGCCAATGTTGCCGTAATGCTTATAAAAGCAATTTTCCATGACCAGAAACTCATCTGGCCATGCTCCACAGCACTTAACGGTGAATACGGGCAAAAAGACGTTGCCGCCGGCGTGCCCTGCGTTATCGGCAAAAACGGCCTTGAACAAATTTTAGAAGTAGAACTTGACGAAACCGAAAAAGAAAAATTCGCCAAATCCTGCGATATTATCCGCGGCTTTTTGGAAAGAGCCGAAAGCGTAAAATAAAACTAAACCAACGTAAACGCAAACAGCACTTCAAAAGTAATTTTACTTTCGGAGTGCTGTTTTTCTATTATTTACGCTGTTAAATTACAGTTCAGCTTTTTTGGCGATAATGGCAGCACAGGCAGTGCAGGCCGGGCAATCGCAGAATTTTGCGCCGTTCTTTTTAATTTCTTCGGCATGGGCAAGTACGTTTTTAGCCATTTCTTCGCCAAAAACTTTAACGCCTGCTTCGCTGCCTGCAAAAGCAATTAAACCGTCAACAGGCATAATGTCTGCTTCAACTTCGGCAATAAGCTTTTTGGTCATTTCTGCTTCTTTATCAGTACCGGCTGCTTCCAGCCATTCTGCGCAAACTGCTTTGGCTTCTGCACAGCAGGAAGGTGCGTTTTTTAAAGCGTTTACCTGTTCAGTAAGGTAAGTTCTTAATTCATTAGTCATAATAAATCATCCTTTCCAGTAAACAATCGGAGGTTCAACCCAAATTTTTCATATTGTCTAAAATTCTGGCAAGCATTGCCTCGCAAGTGCGGATTTCTTCATCTGAAAAGCCTTTGTAAAAAATTTCGGACATTTTATCGGATACCGCTTTATAATCCTGCTCCAGATTTTCAGCCTTGGCGGTAAGCGCCAGCAAAGTTTTGCGGCGGTCGTTTTTATCAGGCATACGGCATACAAGCCCTGCCTTCTCCATACGGTCAACCATGCTTGTAAGCGTCGTTGGCGCAAGGCCTGTTTTATCTGCCAATTCGCGCAGAGAAATACCGTCCCTGCTCCACAAAACATATAAGATACGCCCTTGAGCGCCGTTAAAAGCATCAATGTTTTTCTCTGCTAAAATCTGCTCTAAAATTCTGTCGCTAAGCCTTTTAATCTGCGAAACATAATTGCCGCCTTTAATTTCCATTTATATTCCTCCCGTATAGGATTATACTATATAGTAGTATTTTTTGCAAGCTGTTTTATTAAATATATCTATCCATTCATCCAAATATCATCATTGCACCACAAAATATAAGTATTAAACCAAGTGCGCCAAAGATAAGCCGGTACATACTGCGGCTTAAAAGGTGTGCATCCGGCTTGCCGACCGGGTTACACAGCCAGTTCCAGTTTTTTAGCGCTCCAACAGCAAGCACAATGCCTGTAAAAAGTGTTATGTAATCACGGTATTCGGTTATAAAATCAGTCAAAGCCTTATCCATTTTATTCCAAGCCGTCCTTTATCTGTACCAGCCTGCCCCTTTTATTGCGCTCAAAAGCAGTACCATAAGGGCTGTTTAACAAAGGCAAAAACTCCGGATACAAATTGCAGATAGTATTTAAATCGTAAATGCCATACTCTGCATCTTCACCGGCATAAACTTCATCCTCGTCGCCAGCTTCAAAGTACCAGCCGCTGTCCCAGCCTGTATCATCGCTGTCAGGTTCCTCCCGGCAGCAAAAGCCTACCGCACAGCCGTCTTTTATAATCCGTTTACTTATGCGGCAATGCCGTGCTCCCTGCCAGTCTGGCAGCAGTTCTTTAAAATTGCTTTCATCAATAAACGGCTGCACAGCATTTTCTTCTCCGCACAGTTTTTGCCATTCGGCAAAACGTCCTTCAATAATTTTTTCAACAGCCCGGCAATATTCGTCGCCCCATGGCAAAAGCAGGTATGCCGCTTCTTCTGTGCAGGGCATTTGCCCTTTAAAATATTCTCTTGCGTATGCTTTTAAATCTTTAATAAAAGCATAGGGCATGCTGCGGTTGCCGGTATTGTACCAGTTGGCAAAACATACTCCTTTATAGTTGTAATCAATTATCATAAGCCTGTCTCCAAGTTCATCACGCACAAAAGTACGCAAATCTTTATGGCTGCCGCTTTTTACATTTATAGCCACGTCACCGTGCTGCTGTAAAAAAACGTCGCCCATTAAATTATGGTTTATGCACCAGCGCAGGTATGCCGCCATATGGCTGTATACTGCCAGTTCATCAACCGAAAGATTATGTTCCTGTATCAGTTTTAAATGCTCTGCGGCACAGTCCATTTCGCGGTCATCATAATTTAATATTTCTGCATCAGTAACAGCGTTTAAACGGTTGGGATTGATGACTTCCAAAATTTCATCCGGGCATTTTTGCAATAATTTATCCATCCCGTTTTCCACTTTATAATCAAGTTCTTCTTTATAAAGCGGTATTGCCTGATAAAAATTTACTGCATCGCCATTTGGAAGCGTGCAGGCATAACTTACTTCGCCAAAAACACCGGGGCTTAAAACAACAGCCGAACACAGCTTTGTACTCTCATCAAAGCTGGTAATATCGTCAAATTCAAGCGTTGAGCCCCAATCATAATACATTCCGTTATTAACAGGGCTGCGCGCCATAAATTTCAAAAATCGTATAGGCCAGTACCACTTTTCGTCCTTTAGTGATTCTTCGTCAAGCTGCCAACCGGCCGGCAGGTTAATTAAAAGTTCGGCACGTTCCAATTGTTCGTTTTTCAGCTCATCAGGCACTTCCATTTTATGCGCACCCATGCCGCAGGTTACCAGCGTATAATATTCGTGTTCCGCCCGTGGCGGGATAACATAAATATCCACGTGAATATCAGGCGATGCCAATTCATGCATTACGCGGTCGTACTTGCCGAAATATTTTTCAATATGCGCCCCAACGCTCTGCATTTCTTCAAAACTGTAAACTTCCGGTTCGCGGTAATTTTCTTCAATATATTCTTCGATGGTTTTAATTAAATTTGCCGCGTCTTCGTCATCAGACTTTAACTGCTGCCATTTGCGTGCATAGGCCAGCGCTTCCAGCTCGCGCCCAGATGTCATCCACAGAGCGTAAGCCATACGGCAGTTCCAATACCAGTCATCCAGCCCTTGCAGGCGCACGCTTTCAAAAATATTTACGGCTTTTTCCAGCTGAAATATATCTACGCCGTCCTCGTTTGCCTTGGAATTATTATCACCAAGCACGCCCAAATTGCTGTAAGCCCTGCCCAAAAGCACGGTCAGTTCATAGCCGCGTTCTTCTTCCGGTATGGCTTCAATGGCATCAACACATTTTTGATATTCATTTGCTTCATTCCACTCCACAATCTTTTTAAGTAAATCGTTCATAAAGCCTTCCCCTTTCAAACAGCCTGCGCCAAAATACAAAAGGACGCCCTGCTGTCTGCGTTAAGCGTAAACAGCAAAGCGTCCGTTAATTTTATTGTTAATATTTATTACATAACAAAGTGCCGGCCTTAAGTTATAACGCCGCTTCGCCTGCCTGATTGCCTGTCTGATGATTACACAGCCCATAATCTTTGCCGCTCCCTGTTATACTTTATTTAATTATACTAAACTTTAAAGTTTTAAACAATGTTCTAACCCATTTTGGCAAAGTAATATTTAACGGCCACGGCCTGAGCGGCAAGCAAAACTGCCAGCAGGTAAAATACCTGTGTTATGCCGAAACCTTGTGCAACAAAGCCTAAAACTGCCGGCCCTAAAATTACGCCGGTGTAACCCATGCTGGTTATTGCCGTTACAGCTGCGTTAATGGGCATAACTTTCTGGTATTTTGTCAGCGAATAAATTGTGGGCACTATGTTGGCAAGTCCTAATCCCATAAGTACAAACCCAAGCTGAATGGCATAAAAGTTTTCCAAAAAAATAACGCTTAAAAAGCCAATAGCGCCGATAACACTGCCAAAAATCAGTGTTTTTTCTTCGCCAAGCACGGCTACAATTTTATCGCCCAAAAGGCGCATACACAGCATTGCTACCGAAAAAACAGCATAGCCTACGCCTGCGAGCGAAAGCTCCGTATTTTTTACTTCTGTAAGCAAAACGCCGCTCCAGTCCATAACTGCGCCTTCGCCCAAAAATGTTATGCACGCCAGCACACCGAAAAACACTACTATGCCTTTGGGAACAGCGATTGGTTTTTCGTTGCCCGCACCTTTAAAATTTAAAAAGTGGCGGCTGTAAATTACCGTAAACACCATTACTATAAGGCTGTGTATGGCGGCAATAACTGTTATACCAAGCCCAGCTTTGGCCAAAAGGCTGAATAAACCTGCACCGGCAAAGCAGCCAACGCTCCATAAAGCGTGCATGCCGCTCATCATACGCTTTTTAGATGCATTTTCTACGATAACGGCATTAAGGTTCATATTAACGTCTATGCAGCCCATTGCCGCACCAAAAACCGCAAGAAATACCAAAAAGCCCCAAATATTGCCAAGCAGCGATAAAATTATCAAATCCGCTGCCATAACGGCGATAGCTGTTCGCAAAACTTTTTTGCAGCCATAACTGCGGCTTAACATACCTGCCAGCGGCATAAAAATAAAAGCACTGATGCCGATACTTAATAACAGCATGCCTAATACATCGGCACCAATTTGCAGTTTATCTTTAACTGCCGGTATCATTGGCGCCCAGGTGGCAACCGCAAATCCGCTGATAAAAAACGCCATGCGCGCGGCCATCTGCTCTTTTTTGCCTACTTTATAGGCCGATAAATAATCATCTACTAATCCCATTAATTAACCTCCGGTTAAGGCTTGCAAATTCCGCATGGGCTGTAGCCTTTGCTGATTAATTCGGCACGCCGCCCTTTAAAATTTTCCTTATTTTTAGCGCTTATTTTTTCTGCGCCGCTGCAATCAGGTTTATGGAATTTTTTGCTGCCGTTATTTAACACATAGCTTTGTGCTGCGTAATCATCGGCAGTTGGGCATACTTTTGGCTTATTGCCGGCAGTTTTTGCCGTTTGCTGCCCTTCTGCCAGTTTGCTTTTGCCGTCTGCATAGTTAATTTCCACGCCCGGCTGTACATTATAACAGAAAACATTAAAGCTTATGCCTGCACCCTTATCCTCTACGGACATTGCCTCCATCTGTACTCCTGAGGCCACAAGGTTACTGCCGTTAAACACCGGCGTTACACGGTATAAAACGTGGTTGCCTGTTTCTTTAATATAGTCGGCCACCATATTTTCAAACGGCAGCATGCCATCCACATTCATATAGCGCGTTCCGGTTATTAAATTGCGTTCGTTTGCATTTTCAGCCGTAAGCTGATAGCCGATTAAATGGCAGCGGTTATAAAGATACTTACCGTCAACAAAATCGTATTTTGCTGTCTGCCAGCCGCTCGGCTTAACCTGGCCAATGCTGCCGCGCTTTTCTTTAGGCATAGTTTCTTTTGATACATTGGCAAACGCCGTGCCGCAGCGTTTTAAACTATCCAGCGGGCTGTATTTTTCAAATGATTTCTCGGTTAAATCGCCATCGGTAAAATTTGGCTTATTGCCGTTAATTGCAATAAAGGGCTTGCCACTGTACGCAGGTACGGAAGCAATACCGGCAGCGTTAACGGAACTGCCTGCCGGTGCGGCGGCATCGCTGCCTTTTTGCCCGCAGCCGCTTAAAACAAGGCTTACAGCCAACATTAAAGAACAAATTACAGCAAATATTTTTCTCATTTTACGTAAATTTCCTCCGTAATTTTATCGTGGGATGAACCGGCAAAATCATTGCTCTCTTTAAGGTGCCAGTTTTTTAAATCAATGTCAAAATATAAATCTGCCGGGTAAACCCGGTTCCACCTGTACAAAATAATTTTCTGCATTTCTTTTTCATAAGGCTTAACGCTGATGTTTTCGGCAAAGCAATAATCATCACTGCCTGCTTTTGTCATAAAATCTTCATCAACGGTTATGCTTTCAGCAGTTTCATCAAACTGTCCGCGGCTGTATGCGTTCATCCACAGTTTATGCGCGCCGCAAAGCTTCAGCAGCCGCGCACGCAAAATCCTGTCCATACTCTGGCGGCGCGAGTTGAACAGCATACCTAAATTGTCATCCGCACATGCAATTAAAATCATATTTAAACCCTTCCATGTTGTTTATTATAACAGTCATAACTTTTTAAGCGCGATGCCAGCGTACCTGTATGCAGTTCAAAAAGATGATTGTTATAATCATAAAACAAACCATTTTCATCATAGCATTATAAAAAACACTTTGCAAGTTAAGTTTTTAAAAGAATACAAAAATCCCCGGCAGGATTTTCCCACCGGGGACTGGTTATTTACCGTTAAGCTATTAGTAGTTTACTTTGCGCAGTTCAAAATATGCTTTCGGATGATCGCAAACAGGGCAAACTTCCGGAGCTTTTTCAGCAATTACAATATGACCGCAGTTGCCGCAAATCCAAACCTGTTTTTCTTCGCGTTTAAATACACGGTCATTTTCAATGTTGGCAACCAGTGCATTGTAGCGTTCTTCGTGTTCTTTTTCAATTTTGCCAACTTCTTCAAACAGCATGGCAATATAATCAAAGCCTTCTTCTTTTGCTACTTTGGCAAATTCGGCATACATTTCGGTCCATTCATAGTTTTCGCCGGCTGCTGCGTCTTTAAGGTTGGTTAAAGTATCGGGCAGGCTGCTGTGTGCTACGCCGCCGCTGGTTAAAAGTTTAAACCAGATTTTGGCATGTTCTTTTTCGTTGCCTGCGGTTTCTTCAAAAATATTGGCAATCTGGTTGTAGCCTTCTTTTTTTGCAATACCTGCATAATAGGTATATTTGTTTCTTGCCTGAGATTCACCGGCAAATGCTGCCTGCAAATTTGCTTCGGTTCTGCTTCCTTTAAATTCCATTGTTCATACCTCCATAAAATAAATTTTATTTGTGCTTCTGCACTTATTGTGCTTCTTTTGCCTCAAGCTTCTGGCAATCGGGGCACAATCCATTAAAGACAATATCATGGCTCTGCATTTTAAAGCCGGTTACTGCGGCAACCTTTTCGTCAAGGTCTTCCATGTAATCCATATTCTCTACATTCATAAATTTTCCGCAATGGGAACATTTAATGTGGTAATGCTTGGTAAGCATATGGTCAAACCTGTCTGCGCCGCTGGGTACGGAAACCTTATTTAAAAGCCCGCTTTCCACAAGCGAGTTAAGGTTGCGGTACACCGTTCCCTTACTGATATCGGGATATTCCATGGTTATGCGTTCATAAACCTCGTCAGCCGTGGGATGGTCCGCCAGGAAGCGTACTGCAGCAATGACAAGCTGTCTTTGAATAGTATTACGTTTCATTCTGCCTCTCCCTTCTAACAAAACTTATTCTCAATTACAATTATATACCCAAAAGAAATCTTGTCAAGCAAGTTTACTATTTTTTCACGTATGAGAGGTTTTTCCTTTAAATTTACAGTATTTTTCAGTAAGCGCCTGCTTATCATTCACGTGTGTTTTTAATAAATAATGTTTTTCATTTATCAGCTTTAGTTATTTAAAAATTTTAAAAACTTTTATTTGATTGCTAATGAGTTTTGGTAGTGATATAATAAATTTGCAGTTAGTCATAAGTAATCAAAGGAGAAAATTAAATATGGAAGCTATTACTTTAAATAATCTGGCTATCGGGCAAAAAGCCACGATTATTACAGTTGGCGGTGAAGGCATTTTGCGCCGCCGTTTTTTAGATATGGGGCTGACCCCCAAAACAAGGGTTATGGTGCGTAAAAGAGCACCTTTAGGCGACCCTATTGAAATTTTTCTGCGCGGCTATGAGCTGACCCTGAGGCTGGATGACGCTAAAAAAATTACCGTGCAGCCGGAGGAAGCATGAAACTTACATTTGCACTTGTAGGAAACCAGAACTGCGGCAAAAGCACGCTTTTTAACTATCTTACCGGCAGCAACCAGCACGTTGGCAATTTCCCCGGCGTAACGGTGCAGAAAAAGGAAGGCATTTTGCTGAAGGATAAGGACATTACCGTTATTGACCTTCCCGGTATTTATTCCCTTTCGCCTTATACCTCTGAGGAAATTGTTACGCGCGATTTGCTTTTGCGCAACAAGCCGGATGTTATTGTAAACGTTCTTGATGCTACCAATATTGAACGCAGCCTGTATTTATCATTGCAGCTTATAGAGCTTAATACGCCAATGGTAATTGCCCTTAATATGATGGACGAATTGCAGGCAAGCGGCGGCAGCATTGATATTAAAACGCTTGAGAAAAAGCTCACCATACCGGTAATTCCAATAACGGCCAATTCAGGTGCGGGTGTTGATGAACTTATCCGCCGCGCCAAAAACGCCGCTGAAACTCATCAGCTGCCTGAGCGCCTTGACTTTTGCTCCGGCCCGGCGCATGTGGCAATTCATTCCATCGCCCATTTAATTGAACCTAAAGTACGCAAAAAAGGCTTGCCGCTGCGTTTTTCGGCAACAAAGCTCATTGAAGGCGATGACCTGTTAACCAAAGAACTGGAATTAACGGAAAACGAACAGGATATTATAGGCCACTTTGTTACAGAGCTTGAATCCGCAGCAGATACGGATAAAGAAGCTGCTTTGGCAGATATGCGCTACACCTATATTGAAGAACTGTGCAGCCAGACCGTTCATAAACCCGATGAAAGCGTTGCCCAGAAACGTTCTGTAAAAATGGACCGCTATTTAACAAATAAATACCTGGCCATACCTATTTTCCTTTTAACAATGTTTACGGTGTTTTGGCTTACCTTTGACGTTATAGGCGCAGAATTAAGCAATTTGCTGGAGCTTGGCATTGCCGCCGTAACAGATGCGGCTGACGCAGGTTTAACAGTAGCCAATGTCAGCGCGCCTATTCACTCGCTTATTATCGACGGCGTGTTTACCGGCGTTGGCAGCGTGCTTTCGTTTTTGCCAACTATAGTAACGCTGTTCTTCTTCCTCTCTCTTTTGGAAGATACAGGTTATATGGCGCGCATTGCCTTTGTAATGGATATGCTGCTGCGTAAAATCGGGCTTTCCGGTTCATCTTTTGTGCCGATGCTTATCGGCTTTGGCTGCAGCGTACCGGCAATTATGGCAACACGCACTCTTGCCAGTGAGCGTGACCGCAAAATAACAATTATTTTAACTCCTTTCATGTCATGCAGCGCCAAACTTCCTGTTTACGGTGTTTTTATCGCGGCTTTCTTTGCCGAAAACCGTGCGCAGGTAATGATGTACCTGTACCTGACAGGCATTTTAATTGCTATTTTATCCGGCCTGCTTTTAAAAGCCTTTGTATTTAACGGCCAGCCTGTTCCGTTTGTAATGGAACTGCCTGCTTACCGCCTGCCTACCGCAAGAAGCATAGGCCTGCATATGTGGAGCAAAGCCAAAGACTTCCTGCACAGGGCTTTTACCATTATCTTCCTTGCAAGCATTGTTATCTGGCTGCTGCAAAGTTTTGACACGCGCTTCTACATGGTAGAAAACCCCGCCAACAGCATGCTTGCCCAAATCGGTTCTTTTATAGCGCCTGTGTTTGCTCCGCTTGGCTTTGGCGACTGGCGTGCGGCAACGGCATTAATTACCGGCATTACGGCCAAAGAAGTTGTTATAAGCACGCTTTCCGTTCTTACCGGCAGCGGCGATGAACTTACCGGCAGCGCATTGCAGAACCTTTTCTCCCCGCTTACGGCACTCAGCTTTTTAACCTTTGCCCTGCTCTACCCACCCTGCGTGGCGGCGCTTGCAGCAATAAAGCGTGAAATGAATTCCGGCATTGCCACTATTGCCATTATGGCTTACGAAATATGCGTTGCCTGGCTGGCAGCCTTTACGGTTTACCATATTGGTTTAATGCTCGGTTTTAACTGATTATAATAACTGTCAATTCCTAATGTAAGTTTTAAGGCTTACATTAGGAATTTTTTATTTTGAAAATTATAAAACAAAAACCGCCATACACATTTGTACGACGGTTTTGTAACTAAGTTTTGTAACTAAGTTTTGTAACTGATATATGTTTTATTCTTCAATCATAGGCACGGTGTTGGCCGCATGCTGCATTACATTAATGGTGTAATCGGTTTTGCCTTCGGCTTTTAATTTTTCCTGTGCCAGCTGCCATGCTTCTTCAATGGTTGCAACCGGAATCTGCCCTGTTTTTCTTGCAGCTTCAAAGTTTTCGGGTTTGGTTACAAGGTAAACCGTATTTTCGTGGCACAGGCTTGCCAGTACAAAAGCAACATAGAAAGGAATGGAAAATTCTTCACGCAAGGCTTTTTCCATATCCGTTAAATTATCAAAGCGGAAGCTTTCCATATATGCAGGCGGGTCATTAATTTCACGTGCTTCAAGCGCAGCAATTAAAATGCCGCCTTTTTTAAGTGCAAGTGCGGAGGTATCATAAGTTTTGCTGCCCTGATACAGGTTAATGTCTTTCGGGAAACCGCCCGGAGAAGCAATTACCACATCTGCTTTTCCTTTGGCTTTAACGCCCTGAATTTTTAAAACTTCTTTGGTGCCTTCCAGCCATGCATCATACCAGTGGCCGCCAACGATTTTGGCAAAATCACCGTCATTATCAAGCACATTGTTTACCAAAAAGCACGGGTTAATAAATTCGCAGGCAGCGCAAAGTTCTTCATGGAAGCGGTTTCCTTCGATATTTGCAGTGCAAACACCGGGATATACGCCGCCGCCAAATTCATCGGCAAGTGCCAGAGAATGGTGTTTTTGAATGGTTTCTTCACTGGCAACGCCCGGAAGAATGCTTTTGCGGCCGCCGCCGTAACCCGCAAGCAGATGTACGGTAATACCGCCGGTTAAAATTACTTTATCGGCGTCGGTTACATGCTTGTCAATCCATACCGGTACGCCGCGCGGAGTATCGCCTACATGCACGCAGACAGATTCTTTGCTGCTGTGCTGATAAATTTTAATGCGGTCTACTACTTCCTGCCCGCAGACAATTACGTCTTCTTCGTGAGTTTGCGGACGGTGCGTACCCTGCGCAACAACGATGCTGATATCTTCATCGGGAATGCCTGCAATATTCAGTTCATTAACAATATGAATGAGAATTTGGTCGGTATGCACAAGGCGGGTAATATCACTGACAACAATTGCTACTTTTTCGCCCTTGTTAACGCACTGCTGCAAAGGCTTACTGTTAATAGGCTCGCGCATTGCTTTTAAAACTGCCGCTTTTACGTCAGTAATTTTTTCGCTTTCGTTGCCTTCAATTACCTGCAGAATGTGTTCTTCCGGCAGTGCAACTTCCTGAAAGCCGTCACCAAAACCAAATTTAAAATTTTTTAATGCCATAATCATCTTCCTTTCCCCTAAAAAGCATTTATATTAAAAAATTGCAAACATTAATCAAAAAACGGAATGGTTGCCATGCCGTGCGGAATAATATTAACGGTATAATCTTCCCTGCCGACAATTTTTTCAGCCATTGCCATTGCTTCCTGCAAGGTTGCTACCGGTACGGCGCGCGTTTTGCGTGCTTTTTCAAAGTTTTCCGGCCTGGTTACCAAAATTATGGTAAAACGTTCTGCAAGGCAGCAGGTATAAAAGGCTACATAAAACGGAATGCTGAAACCGTCACGCACATCCTGCTCCATCTGTTTTAAATCGTCATAATGGAAGCAGTTGAAAAATACAGGCGGTTCGGCAATATCTTCACATTCCAGCACAGCAATAATAACGCCGCCTTCTTTTAACGCCATAGCCGCAGGCACATAAGCCTTCATTCCCTGATACAGGTTCATGTCACGCGGGAACCCGCCGCCGCTGCTAATTGCAATATCGGCCTTGGCTTTGGCTTTTACGCCCTGCTGTTTAGTTACAATGCGTGTGCCTTCCAGCCATGCTTCATGCCAGTGGCCGGCAGCAACAGCGTAAAAATCGCCGTCAGCATCCATAATGGCATTTACCAGAAAACAGGGATTCAAAAGTGCCGTCGCATCGCACATATCGTCGCTTACACGGTTATCCCATGTTTTGGCAAGGCAGGTATCCGGGTTTATGCCTCCGCCAATTGTATCGCTTAATGCCATAACATGGTTATGGTTAATTGTTTCGGCAGCTGCAATGCCAGGCAGCACGCTTTTGCGCCCGCCGCCGAAACCGGCAAACAAATGCGGTGTAATTCCGCCTGTTAAAATTACCTTGTCTGCCTCAACGGCGCGCTTGTCAAGGTACACCGGCGTACCGCGCCTTGTTGTGCCAAGATACACGTTTTTATCCATGTCGTAAGCATCATGGTCATAAATTTTCAAGCGGTTGTACAAATCTTCGCCAACAATAATTTTCTTTTCTTCGTCTGTATTGGCCCTGTGCGTTCCTGCTGCAACAATAACGGAAATATCCGCATCCGGTATGCCGCTGTTGTTAAGTTCTTCCACCACAATGGGCAGATACTCGCTTGTTCTCGTCCACGCGCGCGTTATGTCGCTTACCAGAATTACTACCTTATCGCCCTGCTTTACTACTTCGCGCAGCGGAGCAGAACCGACAGGATTGCGGACGGCATCCAGCACAGCCTTTTTTAAATCGGTTATTTTTTCACCCGGCGCAGCGTCGATAATCTGCAAAACTTTGCTTTCATCAAGCATTACGCTTTGCTCGCCTTTGCCGTATTTCAGCTTATATTCCTTCATGCTTCCTCACTTGTCCAAAATAGGGAGCGTTGCCGAGGCATGCCCCATAACGGTAATTGTATAGTCTTTTTTATTTTTTTCAGCAAGGTCAGCCTGCACCATATTCCACGCTTCTTCAAGCGAAGCCACGGGAATCTGCCCGGTAGCACGTACAAATTCAAAGTTTTCCGGTCTTGTTACAAGATAAGTATGCAGCGAATTTACAATGCATCTTGTTTTAAACGCCACAAACGCCGGAATGGAAAAATCGGCGCGCACTTCTTTTTCAAAGCTGAGAATATCGGATTTGGAGAACCAGTCTGTAAAAATAGCAGGTTCTTTAATATCGGGGCAATCCAGCGTTAAAATTAAATAGCCGCCGGGCTTTACCGCAAAAACAGCGTTCATATGGGCTTTGCAGCTCTGGTACAGGTTTATATCTTTCGGGCTGCCGCCTGCTGAAGCGATAACAACATCTGCCTGCTCTTTAATATGCACGCCTGCCATTGCCAAAAGGTCATGGCAGCCTTTTTCCCACGCTTTATACCAGTGCCCGGCAACAACTTCATGCAGGTCGCCTTCCGGGCTGAACACCATGTTTACCAAAAATGCAGGGTTAATTTTTGCACATACTTCCGTCATATCCTCGTGCAGCGGGTTATTTTCCAAAACACCGGTTTCGCACAGCGGATTGCAGCCTGCACCAACTTCATCTGCCAGTGCCATAGCATGGTTGTGCATAATGGTAGCGTGGCCGCTTACGCCCGGCATAACAGCTTTGCGCCCGCCGCCAAAGCCTGCCATCGGGTGCAGCGACACGGCGCCGGTAATAATAATTTTATTGGCTTCTGCCACGGTTTTATCAATTAAAATTGGTGTGCCGCGGCTGGTAACGCCAAGGTCAACCAATTCTGCGTTATTGCGGCAGTCATGCTGATGAATTTTAATGCGGTTTACAATTTTCTGCCCGCAAACCAGCACATCTTCTTCCGGCGTATGGGCACGGTGCGTACCTGTTGCAACAACAATAGTGATATCTTCATCAGGCACGCCGCCCGCATTAATTTCATCAATAACAACAGGCAGAAAATCGGCAGTACGCACAAGGCGAGTAATATCGCTTACAATAACGGCAACCTTATCGCCTTTTTGCACAACGTCTTTAAGCGGAGCACTTTCAACCGGGCTGCGCAGCGCATTAAGCGTAGCCTCTTTAATATCACCGGCAACGGACGCCTTATTGCCATGAATATCGTACAATATATGTTCTTCCGGCAGCATTACCTTCTGGCAGCCGCTGCCATACGGGAGAGTGTATTCCTTCATTGTTCATTCTCCTTTTTTAATAGTAGTTATATAATTATATTATACACTTCTGCATATAAAAATGAAAGGCAAAGGGCAAATTGTTTTAATGAAAGATTATTTTATAATTTTAGTTGTACATTTTGTAACAGATATGCTATAATATTTTAATAAATTACACTTATCACGGGGATGTACTGGTTTCGACGGGGATAGGTGTGGTATGATAAGCGAGCCGTGTTTCCGTCAGCACGTTAAACGGCGGACGTTTAAAAATAAACGCTAAAAACGATTACGCTTTAGCAGCTTAATGCTACGTCCTTGCGTTTCTTTCCTGCGGGAATGCTCTGGACGCCAACAGCAGGATACTTTAAGGGCTTTTCCCTGAGCCTTTAAGGGAAACCTTTTGGGATAGCAACCGGGCAGCCCGCCGTCAGGCGGCACGGAAGCGAATAATAAAATGACGCCTGCGCTCGGAGAAAGTCATATTGCAATATTTTCGGACAGGGGTTCGACTCCCCTCATCTCCACCATTTTCACGGAAAAACTTTTTTCAAAATAAAAAAGGTATTTTGTATATCGCGTGCTGAAATAGTATGAATATACAACAAGCCCTGTTGCATAATTAGCAACAGGGCTTTCTTTTTATGCTAAAACAGACACCCATAACCCGAACTGGCTATCATCTCAATTATAAGAAGCACGTGCCCCGATATAACAGCTGCTTAATCCGATGCGGAAGTATCTGCCGTAAGCAACGCCTGCAATACCGTTAAAATCATCTATCAGTACGGCATATTCATTTAACGCTTTCTTCGCCTGCGTCTTTTCCAATGCTTTCGATGATTTCTCTGCATTCTGCAATAAGGCTTCCTGATTCTGCGAGGTAACTTTCAAGGCGGCCAGCTGCGCTTGTAGCTGTTCCGAAGGTTCCAACGGCGGCAGCGCCGT
>OCPV01000710.1_pt1 | contig 22456 bp, 14 predicted proteins | sample 1538511 | NCBI WGS metagenome assembly OCPV01 (sample SAMN04571704, study PRJEB22368) | human gut metagenome | biome: human gut; material: stool | host: Homo sapiens | place: Luxembourg | collected 2012-08-30 | reverse complement strand
TACGGTGGTCAAACGGTTTAATGCATCATAACAATAAGAAAAACTTCCACTGTCCTCCGGCAATCCCGGTCTTTCCTTTTCTGCCATGACCTTATTTCCCATGACATCATAGGAATAGTGGCAGTGCTCTGTAAAATCTGCTCCTTTATGTAAGATTTCTTCAAGTTTTCCTGCCGCATTATATCGGTAATCTGTATAATTTCCACCCGGCAGCTGCTTTCCAATCAGTCTTCCGAATTCATCATAACTGTAACGAATTGTATTCTCCCGCATTTCCCCAGAAAAGATTTTCATGGCTGACATCTGCATGGCTTCATTGTATTCATATACGGTCTTTTTTCCATCTGGATAAAGAACTGCCGTTCTCTCACCCATGCTTCCCCATTCATATCCCACGGTTTTTCCATATGGATCTGTGACAGAGGCAATACGTCCTGCCTCATCCATAGCGATTTTTGTCGTGCCGAGCCAGTCTTTTACTTCCTCAAGCTGCCTTATGGCATTATAGGTTAAGGATACTTTTCTTCCATCCGCATAACGGATCTCCTCCACCTGACCATTTGTGCCATAATGGAAGGTAGTCTCATAACCATCTTTGTCTACTTTTGCCCTCATTTTTCCTGCCGGGTCATAAGTATAGCGTTCTATATCCCCTAAAGGGTCTGTCACGGTGGTCACATGACCTTCTTTATCCCAGGTATAGACTGTATTCTGTGGTTCTTCCCCATTGGCTCCTGTACAGCTTGTCTGTACCAGCTGTCCCATTGCATCATACTGATAAAATGTTTCATTTCCCAACGCATCTGTCACTTTTGCAAGATTGCCATTTGGAGTGTATTCATAACAGGTAATATTTCCCTTTTCATCTTCTGCCTTCGTTACACGTCCAAGTGCATCATAGGTAAAATATGCCACACCTCCTGCCGGATTTTCAATGGATGTGATACGGGCAAGACAGTCATAACTATAATGGTAACATTCTCCCGCCGTAGTGGTACGCTCTGTGAGGTTTCCCCTGGCATCATATCCGTAGTGTTCTCCTGCACCATCCGGGTAACGAACACTCTTTAATCTTCCACCTTTTTCGTATTCATAAACAGTACTGCTTCCATTCGGATAGCAGATACGCTCTGCTTTTCCAAGTTCATTGTAGAATACACTTGTCGTTGCACCAGCCGCATTTGTAACACTTGTTCTTCTTCCTAAATCATCATAAGTGTAACTGGTCGTCTGTCCGGATGCATTCGTCTCTCTGACAAGATTTCCCTCTCTGTCATATTCATACACAGTCCTGGCTCCATCCGGTTCCAGTACTTCTGTCAGGCGGTTTACGGCATCATAAAAGTAACGGGTTGTATTTCCTTCCGGATCCGTCATTTCTGTGCGGTTTCCAGCCGCATCGTAGGCATATTTCACTACTCCTCCCATCGGGAGTATCTGTTTTACAAGATGATTGTCACTGTCATAAAAATATTCCTGCTTTCCATGATCCGGCGCTGTGACCGAACAGATGTTCCACATTTTGTCATAAGTGAAATGTACCTGCTGTCCCTCTTTGTCTGTGTATGTTTCCACTTTTCCAAGTGGATTATAGATAAACTCTGCCGTATTACCATCAAAATCCCGGATTGCCGTGATTTTTCCACCTGCATTATAAGTGTATGCTCTCTGATTACCCATAGCATCGGTTACTGTTGTGACACGGTCTGCTGCATCATAGGTATAACGTGTCACGTTCCTATTTGCATCTACTGTCTTAATCACACGATTTAAGGCATCATAACCATAAGTTGTCACATTTCCGGTTACATCCTTTAACTGTACGATGTTTCCGCTTTCATCATATCCAATCTCCAAAACGCTTCCATCTGCATAAGTGATTGTTTCCGGTCTTCCTGCCCCATTATTTATCACGGTAATTCTGTTTCCGTACAGATTTTCCGTGCCGATCAGATTACCTTTCCCATCATAATGGTTTTTCAGACGTTCTTTTCCGTTAATACTTACACTGATAAGATGACAATCTGCATCATAGGTATAGTTGACCCTGCGTTTTAGGGCATCCACGGTCTGTGTGAGGTTCCCACGGTTATCATACGCCATTCTCGTCGTTCTGCCAAGCCTGTCTGTCATGCTGATACACTGGTTTTTTTCATTATAGAGATAATGCTCTTTTGTCCCATCCTCATAAATAGTCTCTGTGTTACGGTATCGTTCATCATGCACATGAATGATCTTACTTCCATTGCGCTCCGTGAGTGTGACACGTCGGTTTTTATCATCATAAGCAAACTTCATCATTCCACCATCTGGAAATTGCTGATGAATAATACGAAATCTTCTGTCATAGGTATTCTTAACAGATGTGACATGACGGGCATTTTCCACTTCCGTGATTCTTCCATTTTCCCCGTAACGATAGACATATTCTGCCCCAGATGCAGTTATTACTTTTTTTAGTTTTTCCTCCTCATACTGTAACAGCACACTTCTTCCTGTGTGGTCAGTTACTTTCTTAAGCTGCCCCATTTGATTGTAACAGTAAGTCAGGCTGCTTCCATTGTCCGTTTCTGCTTTTTTCAGCTTTCCATCTTCACAATAGAAAAAAGAAATACCTCTTCCATTTCTGTCTTCTTTTCGAAGCATCTTTCCTTCCTGATCAAAAGATATGTTCTCCTGCCCCGGATGCACGAGAATATATCCCTGTTCCGTTTCTTTCAGAAATTCCAGCGCCGTATTTCTCGCAATATATTCCTGCCCTTTTTTATCATGGTAATTTATCTGTCCATCCGCAAGACGTACACCGATGGTTCCATCCGCTTCTTTTTCAAGTGCAATCTGATAATTATGTAAAAAGCATCTGCCAAGCACACCTGTACGGCTGTCTTTGGAATTATAATAACGGTGGAAGGATAATGGTATTTCTCCTGCTACTTTTAAATCTTCGTGTTCATAGATGAAATTTCCAGTACTTAAGTTTACCGGATCCTCGCTGTTCATACAGCCTTCCGCTTCTGTTCCAAGCATTTTTTCTTCGATCGTTTTCTCAACAGTTGCCTTTGCATTCCTGATGTTCTCGACATCTGCATCCAAAACACCCTTCATCTTTCCCATGTCCATATTCCCACCATTTGGGTCAATGGTATTGGCAAGATCATTGATTAATTTTATGATGTCACTTCCACATACAGTCTGGCTGCCTGTAATACTGATATATCTGGTATCCACTGCCTGTACATTCGAAAAAATCTCTTCAATCTGTCTTTTTGTGGAATTATTTTTATCGAGGATTTTCTTATAATAGCATTCCACACTATTTACATATTTCTGAATATCAAGCCGTCCAAGCCAACTCTGAACATTCGGTTCTATGTTACTAAACCATTCTTTTACCTTGTCCCATGTTCCATTTGCCGTCACTTCATCAACATAATTTAAAAGCTTTTGTTTTGCTGCATCTGAAAAATCTCTTAGCATTGGTATCTTCTATCCTTTCTTTCTCTTTTCTGTTTTTCAAATAAAGATTCATCTAAATAAACATATAAGACATTTTTTCTATCCCACTCAACTGTGCAAGCTGTCTTGTGGTCACCAACGGTGTACTCACTTCATCGATATATTCCCGGATGGAAAATTCTGCCTGCAGCCCCGACTGAAAGTACTGATTTTCTCTTGTTTCGCTGTATTTATTACAGATCACCATATATTTCTCATGATCTCCAAAATCAAGGCATTCTGTGATATAGCGCATTTTATTTGTAGAGACATCATCCTGCAGAGTGATTAACATTACTTTGTCTGAATCCTGCAGAAGCTGGATTCTCCACCTGCTGTATCCAGCTTCCACATCCACAATGATAAAATCATAATCCCCACTGTCTTTGGCTGACTGTATTAATTTCCTATATATCGTGAAATCAAGATTTCTCGCATCCAGCGTTGATGCAAACGGCGGTAAATATGTAAATCCTTCTTTCCGCAATGTAAAACGGACATCCTGATACATGTGCCCGGATTCATTTTTCATCGCCCGATATCCCTCATTAGGCATACCCGTCTTATTTTCAAGATAATAAGAAAAATCCTGCACGGACTCCGTATTTACATAGAGCACACGCTTATGTTTTTCTGCCAGACATCTTGCAAGCCCGACAGATAAGGCCGTTTTTCCGGTTCCTCCGATTGCCGAATAGAAGGAAATGATCTGCGTCTTATGCTCCTGAACCTGTGAGTTGGTCAACCGGTCTCTGCTCTGATAGGTCAGTTCATTGAACAATTCCCTGATTCCCAGATATTTATACACTCTGTTTACAGACAGATCCTCCGTACTTCCACTCTCATGTTCTTCTGCCAGCACACACAGATTGGAAATGTTATGTCTTTGAAGTCCTGCCGAATATAACGCCTCTGAGACAGCCAGAATTTCTACTGAGACAGGTGTCTCAAAACGTTGTTCAAAATAAACCGGATCGGATATGATCTCCAACTCTATCTGATCATCAAATTCTTCCAAAAATTTTCTTTCCAGATTTTGCAGATACAGTTCATTCGTATCCGCGATAATGATTAATGGTTTGCTCATTTTTTTATCCTCGTACTATAAATTCTGCATTAGCAATTCTGAGCTGGCATCCTTCGAAAATAGGTTCTGGAACGCCCGGCTTGATTTTCTTTCCATTGACATATGTTCCATTGGAACTTTCCATATCCACCACATAAAAATTCCCGTTTTTTCTTACAATTTTGCAATGCACCCTGCTGACCGCACTATTTCCTGTTATCACTCCCTGAACTTTTTCCCTGCTCTTTCCGATCAGAAATTCGTTTTCCTGAATATCAAAGTGAAATTGTCCATTCATAGACTGTATTGATATTTGATTTGTCAATGGTTTTTCTATCATGTTTCTCTGCACCTCGGTTTTCTCAGACTGTATCCGCACACTGACATCATGAAGTTTTAATGTTCCTTCTCCCAATGCATCCATGATCTGACGTATCTGAGGATGATCCGCAGCCTGTGTCTGCTCTATCTTCTGCACAAGCTGTGCCTTTATTTCATTGTCAAATTCATTTTTATTTTTATGTACACCCGCCAGATTTACCGGCAAATATATGATTTTCACATTTTGAGTGCCAGGCTCCACAAATATATGACTCAGACGATTGTCAATGCATGCCATATTTAAAAATCCCAGATTTTCAATCTGAAGCATTGCTTCGATCAGGCGGTGAATCAGATTCAAAACTCCATCTATATCAGACTTTGCAAGGCAGTCTGCCAGTGATGTATCATCACGTGTAAAATAAACAAGTTTTATTTTTCCGTTATACTTTAATCTATGACACTTCAACAGGTTTACATTTTCCTGATTCTGCATTACCTTATAGCCGATATCGTAAAATATTTCATTATTTTCCAATAAGTATGCCGTATCTTCTGTCTCCTGAATCTCTGTCAATTTTCCTGCAAAATAATCTTCCATAGTTCTTTCCGCTTCCTAATTATAATAAAATGTAAATTCTTCATCTGCGATTCGAATACTGTCCTGATCTGAAAGTTCATAAGATCTTTCCGCATCCATCATCTCTCCATTCAGATATGTATGGTTCGTTGAACCTTTATCCATGAGATAATAAGTTCCATTTATCCGCTCAATTACCGCATGTCTGCGGCTGACCGCCTTATTATTTATTATTGTAAAATCATTTTCTTTTTCCTTACCGATATTAAAAATATTTTTTCTGACAGTCACGCTCTCCCCTGTGCTGATTCTCTCTAAGATTGGATATCTTTCCTCCTGCTGCAAAAGAGTTGTGTCTGCCTCGTCATACTCCTGCTGTGTCAAAAGGGTTGTACCGCTTTCATCCTCCTCCATCAGTAATGTCGTTCCACCTTCATCGTTACTGTCACTGTGATAATGTCTTTCATAGGATGAACGGTCATTTGTGATGTAACCGCTTTTTCCCGTCTCTGCTTTTACGATTTTCCGGAATGCCTGTGGACATTTTTCGCGGATATATCTCTCAATGTCCTCTATTTTATAATTCTTTGTATCATTGAGGAATGCCTGGAATTCCTTCAGAAACTGCTCTGGCTCTTTGCCATATCTGCCTGCATACTGTACGGTATCTGCAAGAAACGCATAAACATTTCCACTCGTAATTCTGCTATTGATCGGCTGATATACAAAGAACACTTCCCTGGTTCTTTCACATACAAACACCATTTCCGGCTGTAACATGAGATTATGCAGATACAACCCATTCATTTCAATTTTTTTAGTCATCTCAATTGTCTGCGCCACAAGCAGAAAAAACGTTTCTTCCTCCACACCCTTTTTCAGATATGATATAAGAGGTACCACATCTGGTGCTGTGTAGATAATTGTCTTTTTTCCTTCCTGTCTCGGTCTGAAACAGCCGCGGAAAATCTGTTGTTCAAAAACATTGATTTCCCGCTCATTAATCTGTTCCCCAAATGATAACTTACTTTTAATCGTAACTATATTTCCCTTTGAAACTATGCGATACTTTGCCATATCTCTCAGTCCTTTTTTTATTTTCTCTTACGTCTTATTTTGATACGTCCGCTTCGCAGTGCGATCGCTGCACCGACGCCACCGCCTGTTACTACTGCTGCACCCGCAATAGAACCTGCAAACAATGGCTTATTGTTATACCAACGGATGAATGTGTTGGTTGTTACAAGAATTCCATTTAAGACATAGTTTGTTTTATTGCCAGCTGCATCCACAGCCATAATTGTGACATCCTGTTTTTTCGTATTGTTTGGGATATTGAACTGATAGTTTTCACCATCCACTGTATAATCACATTTTTTATCACCAATATAAATCTCAACACTATCTAATACCAGGTTGTCGTTGACTGTCACATTCGCTGCTTTCGTATCCACAGGATACTGGGCATTGCTCTCAACATCAATCGGAATAACGACAGGAGCTGTTTTGTCAACACCGAATGAAATCTCTGCTTCTTTGGATTCATCAATGTTCTCATTGACATTTCCTGCAATATCCTCTGAATACAGTGTTACAATGTAACGTCCATCCCCGGCAAAAAGAGACTTGTCGATGGTGTAATCATACTGATACCACTGTCCGTTTCCACCAGATTCCTGTACCTGATAATCGATACCTTCTTCTAATGTTCTCGGTGTTCCATTTGTATCTACTACTACTTTGATTTTGTCATGTTCCAGACTGTCTACGTTGACTTCTTGTAACTTGACATCAATCTCGTTCTGAATATAAGTTCCTTCAATATCTTTTAAGGTCTGATCAAACACGTAAACTGATCCAAAGCGATTTACAGAGAACGTAACTGTTGCATTGCTCTCATTTCCAGCCATATCGGTCAATGTGGCATTTATCGTATAGATATCGTCATAGCTTTGCTCTTTCGGGAAGTTCTGGAATGTAAATGTCTCTCCATTTCCCTGATTCGTATAAGAGCCTTCCGGTGCCACACTTCCCTGATTTGCACCAACCAGTTCAATGTTCACACCATTGGTATCAAAGTTTGTATCTGACATTACGATCTGTGGAATAACATCTCCATTATTTGCCGAATAATCTTCGATACCAACAATTTCAATTTCCGGTTCAGTGAGATCCACATAGTATTCTTCCCCTGTATAGGTTTCAGCTATGTTTCCTGCCATGTCCGTGTATTCCACATTAAAATTGTATAAACCATCTGTACCACATGTAATGGTTGCGGTATGAACATCTCCATTTCCGGTAAATCCGCCAGACTGTGGGAATGAGATTCCTGCTCCGTTATCAGTTGCTGTTCCTGTTATCCTTACCCTGTTTTCAGAGAAATTATGTTCTTCAATCTGAATCGTTGCTGTACGCGCTGCTGCATAATAATTGCCATTTACTGCATTATTGTTGTCATAAGTAACCGTAATCACCGGATGAGTTTTATCGATGGTAAAATCATCTGCTTTTACTGTCTCTGCCTGATTTGCTGCCTTATCCTTTCCACTGACAGAAAGCGTATAATCACCATCTTCTGCAAATGTAATGGTTGCAGTACTTACACTCTGATCCGGATTTTCTGTATTTTCGGTTGTCTGCCATGCTGACAATTCAGGAATCACACCATCTGTATTGGTAATATCTGCCTTAAAATCTGCCGCCTCAAAGTTACGTTCTGTAACTGTAATGGTAGCAACTCTGTTCTCTTTGAACATGGTTGTATTTTCAGCATCCGGTGTCTCATTATCAAATGCAATTTTGATTTCCGGTTTTGTCTTATCAATACTGAATATCAGTTCGTCTTCTGATGTATTTCCTGCACGGTCTGTCATTTTGATATGCATTTTTATCTCATTGCTGTTATTTTTTACAGTGAATGACTTTTTCAGTTCTGTAACAAGGTTTTTGTCTTTCTTTGTCTGACTCCAGCCATCCGCATTTCCACTGGAAAATGCACCCTGATTACTGATCTCCACATTTCCTGACTGATTGTTTTCTTTATCATAAGGCGATTCCACTGTCCATTCCACAGAACGGATTCCCGAAAATGTATCTGTCACTGTAACATCTACCGTTACATCTTTTTCATACAGTTCATTTCCCTTTGCATCCTTGCTTGCAGCTGCCGCCTTGTTAAAATCAATATGTTTCTCACGGGCATGCTGCTCGGCTGTTTCAATGATCAGACTGCTCGGTGTCACATATCTTTCTTCGTGATTATTTAACATATCGTAAGCGCAGGCATAAATCTGTCCTTTAAATCCTGCCTGAACCACAAATGTCACTTTTCCTTCTGCATCTGCCTGTACAATCTGCTCACTGCTTTTTGTTCCATTGGCATCTACCGTATAATAGTGGATCTCCTTTACACCGGAATCCCCTTCTTTGGAGCCGTCCGTAGCCGTTACAGTCACCTTTGTATTTTCCACAAAATAATAACCATAATCCGTCTCTGTATAAGAAACACTTCCATCTGCTTCTTTATTTCCTGCTGCTTCCATATCAACGCTTAAAATTTCCGGAGCGGTAATATCCTTGTAGACACGCTGTGTTTTGGAATATTCATTTCCAGCATTGTCAATGGCTGTAATTACCATATCATAGCTGTTGGTGTCTGCATTAATGACAGCATCCTTCGTGTTGATCTCATAGCTTTCCGTAACCGTTTTCTGATCCGGATAAGAAACGTTCACTAACTCCTTGTTATTAACGGAGGCTTTCACACTATAAATTCCAGAATCTTTATCTTCTACTTTAATTCTGACTCCAGTATCACTATTGTTATAGATGATTCCATTTTTTCCAACATATCCTTCTGCCGATAAAACAGATGTAATGGTCGGTTTCACTGTTTCAATCATTAAATTGCTGTTTTTCACATTGGAATTTGCTGTCGTCACAAGTGTCTTTTCAGACTGGTTGCCAACGTTATCCGTAACTATTGCACTGATTTTTTTATCTAAATATACTTTCTGTTCATTTAAAACAGTCTCTGCCGGGAGTTCAAATACCGCTGTATTATCGCTTCCGACTTCCTTTGTCTGATAAGCTTCTTCACCTACATATAATGTAATTTCGTTCAGTCCGGCTGATGGTACTTCTGAACCATCGTCACTGTGTAAATCATCTGCTGTTACAGTAACCTTGATCACACCATTTCCATAATTACCAAAGGTAAAAATATTTAAAATTTTTAATGCATCTTTCTTTTCAATGTTAAATCTTGTAACATCTGGCTTATGTGTATCAAGACAGATTGTTTTTGTGTCAATTGTTTCATTTCCTGCGATGTCTGTATAGGTGGTGACAACTGTATTTTCGCCTTCCTGTACATCCTGCAAATCGCTTGCTGAAAGTGTAAGAGAATCCTCCTGCACAATCTGATCACTACCTGTAATACTTTCCACAAAGTTCTTTGTCTTCGAAGTAAGTTCAACTCCGTTTACGGTCACAGTTCTCGCCGCAAGACCACTTCCGTTAGTCTGATCTTTTTGATCTGTAACCTCGCATGCAATTGTTGGAATCTCTTTGTACCAATACTCTGTCTTTCCATCTTTTGCATTTTCATATTTACCATCTGCCTGTGGTGTCACCTTTACTACAGGTGCATCTTTTTCCAGCATTAAAACATCCGATACAATACCATTATGATTCTTAATTTCTGTTAATTTATATGCCTTACTCTCATTGCCCAATGCATCCACTGCTTTGATATGAACCTCTTTCAGGCTTGCAAATATACCAGCTTCTTCCAATGGAACCGTAACTTCTATCGTTGCATCACTTGTTCCACTTACTTGTGTACTTACAGTTCCCGTATACACTTTTGTATCATCATCACTGTACACGCGGACTTCTTTCACACCAACTGCCGGATAATCCGATTTGCCGTCTTTTTCATTCACATCTTTCGCAGTAACTTTTACTGTAATATTTGCATTGCAATAATTTCCAAAATCGTATTTTTTTATTGTATCAGCAGGAATCAGAGACACTTCCGTAATTTCAGGTGCTGCACTGTCCCGATATACAGTAATAACTCCGGCTTCTGAACACTGTTTTGCTTTGTCAATGGCATAAATATAGATTTTATCAATGTTCTGATTTTTTGCTAATTGAATGCCACTTATTTCAAACTTTCCATTTTCATTTAATGCTGCTTCCTGTGCCCCATTCAACACATCATCCGGTGTAAGTTCTGTTTCTGACCAGACAACCTTTTTCAAATTTTCATCCACGGCTGTACCTGTGATATCCACTGTTGTGTCTGCTTCAGTTTTCCAAATTGTTTTCTCATCGTCACTCAGTTCAATTTTGGGTTTTGTTGTATCAATCACAATTTTCACAGACGGATTGAGACTTATTTGTTTTCTGCCAATAATTCCACCTTTATACACTGATGAAATGATAGTTGTTTCTGTTAAGTTGAGTTGCGTTTTGCCCACTCCCCATTGCGAAAGACTGATTTTAGTTTTACCATCAAATTTTAAAATGGCTGATGATGAATAATAGTTTCCATCCTCATCCGCTGTTATTTGATTATTTCCACTATCTAACAGATTCAGACCTGCAAGAGCCAACGAATCTTTATTTTCATTTTGAATATCTTCAAATTCAGCAGTTACATTCTGGTCACCATTTACGTTTTCAATCTTATAGACTGCTGTTCCATCTTCATCCTCTGTTAAATTATTTTCCTGTATCGGCGTACCATTGACCGAAAATATTTTTACTGTTTTACCTTCATTTGGTTTTACAATGATTGCAACTTCTGCTCCAGAATCTACAATAATATTTTTTTCACTGGAACCATTAACCTCAACAATTCCTCCATCATCAGTTGTAACAGAAACTGTGTACGTATCAATTTCTGCTGTCACTTCTATACTATGTGCCTGTTTTATTCCTTCTGAAAATATATATTCTTTCTCTTTTAAGCTGTTATTTATTTCGTTTTCATTAAGCCTTTCATCATTGTCCACTCTAAAACTTGTAAGATGATACTTGTTGTCTGTAACAGCTGCTTTTATTTTGTACTCAGAATCTGTATATGGAACATTCCGGCTACCGTCTTCTCCACTCTCGGTTGTGATTTCAACTTTATCATTTTGTGCATCACTATTTAAAATTAGCTTTCCATTCTGACTGATTTTATATGTGATTGTGAACTGTTTCTTTGCGAATGTGACTGTAAATGCATAATTTGCATCTAATGTTTTATCCTTAAATTCTTCATATACAAATGCACCGCTCGCATTTATATTCTTGTTCCACCAATTATCGTTGGTTTCTCCATCCGGTTTCCAATCTGCAGTTTCTTTTTTTACTGTTACAGCAGTGATTTCATAACCTTCCTTTGGTGTTGCTGTTACAACATTATTTTCTACCTTTACTTCTCCAGCATCATCTTTTTCTGAATGATCAGAAGTTTCTGCATTTGCAGTAACTGAATATGGAACAGACTTTTCTTTAAGTGTAATTGCACCTAACTCAATCTTTTTTGTTTTTACCTGATCTTCTGTGACAGTTTTCTCTTCACTGGAATAACTGTCATATGTACCTTTATCCACATCTGCTGGCTCAACTTTAACCGTATACTTATTATCCGTATTTAATGTCCAATCACCAATAGAAATATTAAATTTTCCATCGTCTGTTGTAGTCGCTTCATTCGTTACAGGAGTCGAACCGCTTTGTGGGTATGTTACCGTCACCTTTGCACCTGCATATGGATTTCCATTATTCGTATCTGTGTTTTCATCATCATTACCTGGAACCATCACCTGTCCTGTGATTGTGACTGCGACTGTACCACTTTCACCTGTTGCAGTGTTATCTGCTGATGCTCTGATACTTCCAAATGGTATCGTTGTTGCCATAATTAACGCAATCATTAACCATGCTGCAATTCTTTTTCCTTTTGTTCTCCAAAACATTTCCATTTTCTAAATTATCTCCTGCGTATGTATGATGATTTCGTTCAAGACCAGTTCATACCTTTTATCTGTGTTTCCTGCATTTTCAGTCAGCACAACTGTTTCATCTTCCTGTAATACAGTTGTAGTTTCTTCTAAAGCAGTTGTTTCCTCCTCAACCATCTGAAGCGGCATAGTGGCTTCTTCCCGCAGCAATGCTGTCTTTTCCTCATCTTTTTTCGGAAGAACCTCCGTTTTTTCCTCATTTTTCAATTCCACTGTTGTGCGTTCCATCAGACTGCTTTTCCTTGTTTCAGATGATTTGGCACTTCTTTTAGACAATGGATTTTTCTGTCTGTTATTTTCCTCTCGCATTGCCATAATCTGACGTTCTGCCGATTTACCGCTAAGATCATCTATGATTCCCCGTACATCCATTTTTAAAAAAAGATAAATGGATATCAGTGTTAAAACTCCTGCTAATGAAAATGCAATGATGGATATGAGTTGTAAAGTACCTGCATTCATGATGCTTTCACCTCCGTATCTTTTGCATATGCATTTTCCACTGCTGCCTCTGCATCCTGCAAACGCTTTAGAATATCATTTTTCATTTCTTCTGTTTTGTCTGTTGTCGTATCAACCTGCTCCGTACCAGCTTTTACCTGTTCCAGCAACGCTTTCATATCTTCCTGTGCTACGTCATCTGCCTTAAATTTTCTTGCATAAGTTTCCACAGCATTCATTGCCAGTTTGTATACTTCCAGATTTACAATTTCATTCTCATCCTGACTCTCAGATACGGTTGCTACGAGTTTTGTTATATTCTCCCAATATGGAAGATAGGTTCCTTTATCAGATGCTTCCTGCACATTCAGTGTGATATCGCGGTTAAACTGTCCTATATCACGGTACATTTCAGCCATCGTATAATAACTGCTGTCCTCACCGCCATAAGTACATGCCGCCTCAAACCACTGAATCGCACTTTTCATTCTGGTTATCTGATTGTCTGAATTTTCTGTTTTTCCATAATCGTAGTAATACCAGTATAATTTTCCTATCTCAAAAGCAAGATCCCCATAATCGCTATTCTGCTGCAAAACAGTCAAATTACTGTTTATTTTCTTTTTGAATAATTCCTCTTCTTCCAATGAAAAGACCGCGTCATCCTTAAATGCCTCGATTATTCCAAAATACGCTTCCGAATTGCCCGGCAGAATATCTATTGCTTTGGCATAATAATCGATTTTTTCCTCATCTGTCGCAGATAATTCTGCCTGCTTGATGTTATTATCATAATCGCTGTTGTTCACATGGACTCTCATTCCAGTACACAGACATCCTATAATAAGGAAAAGAACCGCTGCCCCGGATGTTGCAAAGAAAACATTCAGCTTTCTTTTCTGCTTTCTTCGGTAGCCCTCGTCCATCTCATCATAATGATCCAACGCATATAACATTTCTGCACATGACTGATAACGATCTTCCGGGTTTAACTGGGTACATTTTTGAATGATCGCTTCTAATCCACTGGACAACTGCGGATTCCAATATCGGATTGGATATATCTCATAAGGAGGTTCACATGGATTCTGTCCTGTGAGTAAATGGTATAGCGTCACGCCAAGACAATATACGTCTGTTCTGGCATCCGTCTGACCTTTTCCTCCAAACTGCTCCGGCGCAGCATATCCTTTTGTTCCAAGACTTACTGTATCTGCCAGATTCTGTTCTTTGTATTCCCTCGCAATACCAAAATCAATTAACTTGATATTTCCATTCGGCTGCAGCATAATGTTTGCCGGTTTCATATCCCGGTAGATAATTGGCGGATTCTGCGTATGCAGATAATCCAATACCCTGCATAGTTCCTTTGCCCACTCAATTACAACTTCCTGTGGCTGTGCACCTTCTTTACTCAATACACTGCTTAAGGTTTCTCCCTCAATGTAATCCATGACAACATAGATTACATTTTCTTTTTCGATAATGTCTACAATTCTTGGCAGTGACGGATAATCCAGTTTTTTCATCATGTTTGCTTCCGCCATTGCACTTGCAACTACAACTTCATTGTTCTTATCATAAGCTTTTCTCTCGATTTCTTTGATTGCCCACTGCTTATTCAGGTTTTTGTCCATCGCCAGGTAAACTTTTGACATTCCACCTTTTCCGATCAGCTTTAAAACCTCGTATTTTCCCTCAATAATTGTTCCTCTCTCAGCCAACTTTCATTTCCTCTTTTGCCTTATTTGAGTTTGATATAAATTGCAGAAATGTTATCCGTTTCCATCCGTTGCTTATTCCATTCGATCATTTCTCTCAATTTTTCTTTTATCTTCGCTTCATCAAGATTTTTATGCGGATTCAGTGACTCAGAAATTTCGTCTTCTGATAACATATGACGGAATCCATCTGAGCATAACAAAAGGGCTGTGCCATGCGCCAGCCTTCCATTCTCATATTGTGGTTCAAAAAATTCATTCACACCGATACACTGAAGAAGCACGTTTCTGCGATTATCCTTTTTAGCTTCCTCTATTGTCATATTCCCACGTTTTATTTCTCGCGCAATGAATGTATGATCCTCGGTCAGCTGCTGCAACGTATCCGATAATGTATAAATTCTGGTGTCTCCAACATGACAAAGCATATATTGTCCATCACTGTTTAATAAAACCGCACTTATTGTTGTTCCAAGCTGAATCTGGTTTTCTTTTCCATACCTGATCAGTCTGCCATTTATTTCTTCCAAAAGACTCTGCCACTGTTGTCTTATTCCTTCATCCCCAACATGCATTTCGTTCTTTATGTAAACCTGTTCAAACCAGTCTGAAAAAGCCCTGACGACCGTTGCACTGGCAAGCTCCCCTTTTTCCATGCCACCCATGCCATCACAAATTGCGATCAGAAGTGTCTCTCCATGTTCCTCAGAACATCCTTTTAATAACAGACTGTCCTGATTGGTCTTCTTTTTTATCCCAACGTCTGTATCATATGCAATATAAAATTTCTTCAACTTTTTCCCCCTGTTTTTCTTTACAATTATTCTTTTTATTATATTATTCTCCTACAATTCACACCATATAATCTGATGTAATTTGGGTAAAATATTTACATTTTTTCTACACGCAAAAAAGACACCATTCTCTAAATGGTGTCCTTTCTAAAATAACAACTCTTTTATCTCTTATATTCTTCTATCACACATTCATGTGCTTTACTTTTCTTATCATAATTAATGCCTACTAAAAGTATATTTCCAGTGTACTGCAACAATGATTCAGGATACTTTTTGTCCTTTATCTGTTGTAACGCTGTATGTGCACTTTTATTCCATTTTAATTCGACTACGAGTGCAGGATAATCTACTCTGTATTCCTCTTTCGGTATAAATACAAAATCTGAAAACCCTCTCCCTGTCGGTAATTCCCGAATTGGTTTAAAATAATATTTCATGGCGCTTAAGTACGCAATTGTCAAAACACTGCTCAATGAATTTTCATTATGATATTGAATTGCTGACGCATACTCCATATGAATCTGTTCGATATAATCTGCAACCAGCGTTTCCTCTCTATCAAGAGTAGCCTCTAACAACTGCTCGGATTGATATTCAAACTCCTGCAGTTCATTCCATTTCGTTTTCTTTGCTGCCGCTAAAAGTTCCTGCCGTATCTCCTCATTTGGAATAAATGCGCACTGTTTTCTCTGGTCATATGCCAGATATCCAAGGTGGATCAGGTAAGTTATCACATCATCCCTGCTAGAAAAGCTTACCGTATCGTTTTGAAATGTTCCGGTATCTACTTCTACTGTCGAACCTGAAACCATCTCTATGATCGCCTGTTTTAACCCATCAAAATCCATGTTGATCAGTGGAACCACAACCTCATATGTTCCGGTCTGCGACCAGTAGCTTTGGAAATTTCCGCGCAGCATGACACTGACAACTGCCTTCGGATTATAAACCTGCTGATTTTCCAGCACGTATCCATCATACCACCTTTTTACCTCTGCAAAATCTTTATGATATTTATCACAGAGTTTTTCAACTTCCAGCTCCGTAAACCCAATATAAGAAACCAGTGCCCCGGCATCTAACATTGTAAATTCATCAAAATTGTTGAGTGCAGATTGCGTTTTCATTTTCTTGATTGGCAAAATTCCTGTCAGATACGCCAGACTGATAAATCTGGTAGGTTCTGTTCCCTTGAACATTCCACACAGAAAATTAATGTAATTTTCCTGCTCGTCCCTGTTATTTGCCTCGTCACGAATCAGAATATCCCATTCATCAATGATTACAATGAATTTATTTCCGGTCACAGTATAGATTTCTGACATTGCTTCCGGCAAAGATACCGTTTCTTCCGAAATAATATCCGGATATTTTTCTTTCAATTCTGCTATGACACTTTTTTCAATATAAGAAACAACTCCTGCTGCTCCCTTCGCTGGAGCAAGGCACCACTGAATATCAAGATGTATGACATCATATTTGTTCAGATGCTGTCTAAAATCCCCTGCATGGCTAATTTCATAATCTGCAAATATATCTGCTGAATCGCAGCCTTTGCTGTAATAAGCTGTAAGCATATCCGCTGTGACAGACTTTCCAAAACGACGCGGTCTGCTGTTGCAGATAAACGCCTGCTTTGTATTGATCACTTTATTGGTATACGCAAGCAAACCTGTTTTATCAATATAAATTTCTGAATTTAACGCTGTCTCAAATGCACTGTAATCAGGATTAAGAAATCGTCCCATGTGTCATGCTCCCTCTGTATTGTCTATTTCCGTGTCTTTCAAATGTTTATTCTGCAATTATACAATTTGCTGTTTTTCTTTTCAAGGTGAACTATGATATTGTCATTTCCTTTTCACGATTTTCATTGTACATTACAGACGTTCTATTTCGAGTTAACTCTGTCCCAAAATGTCCCTTTATCTCTATCATATTAACATGGGGTAATCCTGATCTTTTCCCCGACTTCAGCATTTTCATATTTTTCTTTTCCTATATAAAAAATACTTGCATATCCCGATGTACTGTCTCTTCCTTCCACCGGATAATGATATATCATGCATGAATCATCAGATGCTCCTGCATCTTTGCTTTCTGCTTCTATCGGAAGCTTTTTATCTACAACCAGCTCTATGTAATGCCATCTTTTTGCAATCCGATAATTCAATATATTTATGATTATCGTTAAGATAAACAAAAAAATGATGATAACCATGACAATATCAACTGCATATGACATGGCGGGTAATATATAAGAACAAATACTGCATAACACTATTAGGACTATGAGTGGAAAACACTTTTTTGTGCTTTTCTTCACACACGCATTTTTATTTTGCTGTATTTCTTCACTCGTATATTCTCGTACAACAAGATTTCGCTTTTCTTCCTCTGTAAATTTCGAATCACCATTTTCTATTATCATCCATGCACCTCCTGTTATTTTCTCTCCTACAACTGCAACAATTGCATGATTTCTGCGGCTTTGATGTTGTACCAGATGACTCAAAATCCACCCACTTTACCTTGTAACAAAACTAATTTTTATAAACCAATAGAATTAAGATCTACATGATAAGATTCATAATTTTTTCCACTATAATATACCCTGACATTTTCTCCCTGATAATCTCTTTGAGGTTCCCCCCACTGCCCTCTGGATGCAAAAATATGTATTTTCCCATCCGGTGCATCATATCGGCATAACACTGTATACCCCACAAATGCTCTGTTTTTTTCATCAACCGGAACTTTAAACTGCTCACTTAAACTATCTGTAACTTTCAAAAACATTGGCTTTACAATACTGTTAACCTTTATTCTTCCCACAAGTTCCACTCCACAGGTTACCGCATTTATATAATTTCCTTCTTTCAGTAAAGCACACTCTTTTCCTCTGCTATCAAACTTAAACTTATGTAAAACTGCCGAATCCGGCAAAATAGAACTTGTATCTACATAATACTTCTTTGGATTTTTCAAATCGACATAAACCTTCAATTGCTTCTCTTTAATTAAAGCCGATGGATTATATAAAAGTGACTTGCTTTTAAACAGATATTCTTTTCCATTTGCTTCCACATATTTACATACAATAAAATAGGGATTCATGGAAATACGGTCTATCTGTACTTTCTGATATACATTTACATCAATATCGACAATATCTGCGTAAATATATTTTCCATTTGCAATTAATTTTTCTTTTTTTCCTTTTTTCGTAGTATAAATTATCATGCAAATTATTCCAACGATTAAAAAAACTGCCAGAACACTGCCAAAGATAATTGAAAACAACCACAAAGATGGGACTATGAAACACAAAATCAGACTACCTGAAACACCCAAAGTTCCTATACATAAAAATATAATACCCAGCTTTTTTAATATGCTTGCTCCATTTTCCATGATGTCGTTATTCCTTTTCCTTTATTTTTCTTTTTTCAAATTAAAAACCAAACCTAATACTCCAAATAACATAATACCAATTGGTATTGCAATCGGAACAACAATATCAATCAAGTTTATCTCTCTGCTATTTATAAAATTGTACGGATTATCAGGGTTAACCCAAAGTGTTATTTTTGTACCTTCTGGCACTGGATCTGTCTTTTGGTCTGTTATTGTCAATGTAATTTTTTTATTATCAACAGTATATTCACCAATTTGTCTATACCTGCGTACAGACTCTCCATCCCCAGTAGTTGTCCAATAAGGCTCATTCTCTATAACAACCGCCTCAACTTCTAAAGTACATACTTCTGCATTATGTGTCATTGCCGGAAGAACCACAAATAATACAAATAGTAACATCCCTATCCCAATGATTAAAAAAACAAGACTGACAATTACATTTTTTATATTGATACCCTTTTTCATTCCATCTCTTTAACTTTCTATTTTATTATTCATAAAACACTAATTTCTCATTTGCAAATTCGATTTGAGTTTCATCTTACCTGCACGTAATTGCTATTTTTCATTATTTGCCTTTTAAACTTATCCTTACTTTTCCACCTATTACCGCATCATCATACTGCTCTTGTGTCAAATAATAGATACTCTCATACCCAATTGTTGTATCTCTTCCAACAATCGGATAAAAATTCCCCTCTTTTTGTATCTCAGTTTTAAAGATGTAGTCAGGATCAGATACCGGATAACATTTTATAGTAAAGGTATCATTCGTCAGTGTTCCCCCACGTCCTCCCAGTGTAATGATTTCAAAGTCTTCATTGTATTTTCCCTTTAATACTTTTTTCGCAATGCGAACCTCGCTTTTTGTTGAATCAAAAATTCCAGCACCCCCACTTTGTCCTATCATAAGACATACCATGACCATAATTACTGTGATTCTTCTCAAGTTTCTCATAATACTGTACCTCACTCCTCATATATCAAGCGATAACGTCCTGACGCTGTTTGTAGTTAGTGTCTGCTGACCAAGCAGTTCTTTGCAGTTTTCGACTCTTATATCAGTTCCAATCATTCAAAATCGGAACTGATAATGATTCCTATGGCAATTATACAATTTGCCGTTTTTCTTTTCAAGGTGAACTATATGTAGTCCTGCGAATCTATGCAACCATCCTTCCCAATCTTCCCACTGCACTCGCATACCTCTCCTGTCTCAGTGTTTTTCTTATTCTCTAATACTTTTTTGTTTCAAACTTTACTCCTGATTTTTCGGATACAGTTCGTTTAAAATCATCAAAACCCTCATAAAAAAGTTGTAAAATTCTTCTTGTCTGCAATTATCTCTCATGTTACAATGACAGAAAGCATATTTTACAAAATCTTTATGGTGCATTTGCCATCTATATTCTGGAAACGGCTGATTATCTCTGATAATCTCCGTAATTCATTCGTATCTATGCTTTCAATTACCCATTAACTAATTTAAAAGCAGGAGACGGATATCAGAAATTATCTGACTGCACTGAACTTAAGCTTTCTTCAGCATTTGAAAGAATATGCGCAATATGTCGCCAGAGTACGGCACTATGCTGCCAACATGTCTCTGAATCAGGCTGTAGAATGTGCTGTTGACGAATGCATAAAGGAAGGGATTCTTGCAGAATTTCTTTCCAAAAATCGTGCGGAGGTTATCAGTATGAGTATTTTTGAATATGATAAAGAATTGGAAGAGAAGAAATTGCGAAAGGCTGAGTATGAAGCCGGTTTTTCTGATGGTGAAAAATCCGGACATGAAACCGGATTTTCCGAAGGTCGTGAATCTGGATTTTCCGAAGGACAAAACCATGCTGCAATTGAAACTGCCAGAAGGATGCTGCAATCGAACAAATTTACTATAGAAGAGATTGCAAAATTTTCAGGTTTATCCCAACAGGAAGTAGAAACTATTTCTTCTGACGCATAAGAGGAAACAAGCCGCCACAAATGTGGCGGCTGAATCAATGATACACTATATTTTATCCATATTTGCTCTCTGTTTTTCTTCTTTTCTCCCTTGCCATCAATGCACATCGTATTGAAAAGATATTACGAAGCTTTCACCTGAAACGAAGGATCTTCCTCGATCAATTCAATAAATGCTTCTGCGACATCCGGATCAAACTGCGTGCCTTTTCCTTTTTCTAATTCCCCGATCGCATACTCCACGCTTAAGGCATCCTTATAAGCCCTCCGGGACACCATTGCATCAAAGCTGTCACACACTGCAAGGATCCTGCCTAAAATCGGGATGTCCGTTCCCTTGACACCGCCCGGATAGCCTTTTCCATCATAGCGTTCATGATGGGATAAAACCGCCGGAATGACATAGTTCATATTCGGGAGGAAATGGATCATCTCAATGGAATTCTCCACATGAGTTTTCATTACCTCGTATTCCTCATCTGTCAGTTTGCCCTTCTTCTTTAAGATGCTTTCCGGGATACCGATTTTTCCGATATCATGGAGCAGACCTGCCACTTTTGCAGTCTGGATATCATCCTTTGGAAGCCCCATTTTTGCTGCAAGCTTCATCGCATACCCGGAAACATTCTCAGAGTGTTCAAAGGTGAACGAATCCTTGGCATCAACTGCTGCCATCAGCGCAAAAATCGTCGGCGTTACCTGCTCATAACCTTTCTCCCTGCTCTGTTCCTGTCCCTCAAAACTCTTCTCGTAAATCTCGATATGGTTTTTACCATTTCCTTTTGCATAGAAGGCTGCCCGTCTTGCCTGACGGAATAATTTTCTTGCACTTTCTGCCATGTTTTTGTCCCATGCGATTCCAATGCTGAACGTAATCGGCTGGATGACTTTTGGCTTATCTTCTTTCTGTTCTAATATCGTATTCTGTATCAGCCGCGCAAACGACAATAGTATTTCTTTTCTGCTTTCTTCCGCAATAATAAGAAATTCATTGGAACCGACACGGAATACCGACATTTTGTCACTGCAGAGGTTCTGCACCTGGGATGCGCTCCACTTCAGGATCTGGTCTCCGGTCTCCTCGCCGTACAGATCATTATATAACTTGAAGTTATCCATATCCAGATATATCATTCCTGTAGGATGTTCCTTTATGTCCAGATTTTTTATAAATTCACTGCAATAGCTGCGGTTATACAGACCTGTCAGTTCATCATGAATGGACACCTGATATACTTTTTCATAGGCACTGATATTTTTTAATGCGCCGGATACGCTGTTTGCGATCTGCCGGATACAGTCCGCCTCATCATAGATCAGCCTGTTTTTTCTGTGAAGCTCCACATATAAAAATCCATAAATTTTATCGTCATACTTAAAAACTGCGATCTCCGGTTTTTTATGAATGCCGCCGGTGCCGCAGAATGACCTCAGCCTTGCCTCCTCCTCTGTGTCCAGCACCCGGTCTCCGTCTGCCGTACACTCCACAAAATGGTCATCTCTTTTTTCAAAAATACGTGCATACGAGTCCGGTACTGCCGAACTGACGGTGCTTCGGATTTTCTGGTACAGTTCTTTTTTATTCAGGATCGAGGCCGCCATATCCTGAAATTCCACAAGGCTCT
>OCPV01000701.1_pt1 | contig 22704 bp, 27 predicted proteins | sample 1538511 | NCBI WGS metagenome assembly OCPV01 (sample SAMN04571704, study PRJEB22368) | human gut metagenome | biome: human gut; material: stool | host: Homo sapiens | place: Luxembourg | collected 2012-08-30 | reverse complement strand
AAGGGAGATGTAAAAATGGCAGAGAAAAAATCTATAAAAATTAAGTTTTCTACAATTTTGATTATTATTCTAATATTATTAGCTATCGTTCTTGGCGGTCTTTCTTATTTTTTTTATAATCAATCTACAACTTTTAAAAATGCATATTTAGATGCTGTAAATGGATTAATAGATATGACACGTAGTGGAAGATATCCAGATGTATTTTATGCTACAATAGAAGATATTTCTACAAATCAATCTGTAAATGGTATAAGTGTTATAAAAGTTAAAGGTTTAGATATAAATGAGGCAAGATATAGAGGAGAATTTTCTTTTGACATTATATTAGATAATATAGGTGATAATTTTAAAATTGAACATAATGGAGAAGAAATTCCTTTTTCAAGTTTAAAGACTGGACAAACTATAGCTGTATATGACTATTCTAATACTTCTGCAAGCTCACATACTGGAAGTAATGATGAAGGATATTTGAGTGTATATAAAGTTGTTGTTTTAGATGATAATTTATAAGAAAATCGCACGGACATAGGTAACTTAACCTTGTTACGTAAGAAAAAAATATGTGAACCATTTTTGCTTAAATTTTGCAATTTTGTTTCACATATTTTTTACTATACTTCCACTTCTCTCATGATTTCATTTACTTTTATAGTAAGTTCTGCAACAAATTTTAAAGTTGAATAATATACAAATAACAATTCTTTATCCATAGAATCGCCAAAAATTTTAGGTTCAAACATTGGACCTGTAAAAAATCTTAAGTAAATTGTATTATTCACAAATACTATCTCAAAATCCAATTTATATTTTTCATAAAAATCTAATAGAATTTCCATTATGTCACTTGTTAATAACTGCATTGTAATTACATCATTTTCTGAATATACATCAAAATATTTTTCAAATTCCTGACTGTCCATTTCTACTCTATTTTTTCTGTCTAATATTTTAAGCTTATTTTTTGAGATTTTTACAAATGTTTTTATGTCTTTGTTACATTTTGTGCTTGCAAATATTCCTTGAAATATTTCTTCTACATGTCTACTTCTTCCGCTTCCTGTTTCATTCTGAATATGTAAATCAACTGCTTTTATAAATATGTCATCATTCATAAATCCTTCTATGTAGTCATCTGCATAAAATCTATTAAACCTTTTATTGTCAAATTTTGCAAGTTCATAATCTGTTTGGATTCTAGGTATTTCGTCTGCAATTGGTTTATATTCTAATTCTGGATTTACTAATTTTATAAAATTTGATACTATTTCCTTTTTGTAAGTCTCATTATATTTTCTTTCATATTTACGATTACTAAATACAAATACTAACCAAAGAACAAATGATATAATACCTATTATTCCTAAATATAAGTCTATTTCTTTTGAAATAATTTCTGTTCTGGTTTCTGAAACAATATATCCTATAAAAAATAATATTATAAAAATATATTGAAAAATTTTTCTAAATCTTACCTTTTTTCTCATTATTTCTAATGAATATATATTTTCAGCATATAGTTTTTGATAAATCTGCTCAAAATCATTTGGAACATTATCTAATGTTATATTACTTTTATATGAATTTCTTTTTATCTTTGTAATGTATTTTTTCCCTAATATTAATCCAAATGATAATAATAATATCACAAGATATATCATCATTGTATCCATAACTAACTCCCCCTTTTATTTTATTTTTCAACTTCAATTTTTTCCATGATTTCATTTAATTTTTTAGTAACTTCTACAACAAATTTTAAAACTGAATACGTTCTAAACAAATCTTCGTTTATAGAACTACCTATAAGTGGAGCTGCAAATATATCACCTGAAAAGAATCTTAAGTAAATTGTATTATTTACAAATACTACCTCAAACTTTAATTTATATTTTTTATAAAAATATAGTAAGCTTTCCATCATCTCATTTGTTAATAACTGCTTTGTAATTACATCATTTTCAGAATATACATCAAAATATTTTTTAAATTCTTGACTATTCATTTCTACTTTATTTTCTTTTTCTATTATTTTTTGCCTGTTTTTTGAAATTTTCACATATGTTTTTATATCTTTGTCACATTTTGTACTTGCAAATACCCCTGCAAATACGTCTTGTGGATTTATATTTTTTACTCTTTTTTTAGCAAATATATAAACTAATTTTATATAAATTTTATCGCTTATAAAACCTTCTATACAATCAGTTATAGAGAATATCAAATATGGTTTATTAAACTTTGCACCGTTGTAATCCTTTTCAATTTCAGATATATCATCCTCTGAAATTGTTTTATATTTTAATTCTGAGCATACCAGTTTTAACAAAGGCTCCAGTATTTTATTTCTATAAAGTAAATTATATTTTCTTTCGTATTGAATATTACTACGTATATAAAATAACATAGCAAATGTTGATGCCAAAATTAACATTGAAAAACCTGCCAAAATTATTCGTGATATATAATCACTAACACCTGCTATATCCAGTCCGATACATCATTAGCACTAATGCTGGAAGATATAATACAAAAGGAATATATTGTATTTTTCTTCTTCTGTATGCCTCTTTTCTTATTTTTTCTAAAACTTCTATATTTTCATCATATAATTTTTTATAAAGTTTTTCAAATTCACTTGGCACGTTATCCTTGAATAAGGCATTTCTGTCTTTTATTTTTCTAAAGTTTATTTCAGCTACAATATATGGAGCTAGTATTAATAATGTAAATAGTACTATTACTATTAATAAAAAAATTAAATTAACTACATCTATTATATCCATAACTACCTCCCCTTTTATTTTATTTCTCAACTTCAATTTTAAATTGTACTTCCAATTATTCCTGCATCATTCCCAAGTATTGCAGTCTCAATAACTATATTTTCTCTTGGATTAAATAACATATTTTTTTCTAATAATTTTTCCTTTAATCTACCTAATAGTTCTTCTTCAAAGTATACAAAACTTCCACCTATTCCTATTGCCTCAGGTTCAAAAATATTTATTAGATTAGCTAACCCTAATGCTAGATAATTTATATATTTATCTATTACTTTTTCAATAACTTTATATTTTTTACTTTCTTTATTTTTACTACTTTCTCTTATAATATTTAACAAATCTTTTCCACTTGTTTTTTCGTCTAAGTTCAATTCTTTTCTTAAGTTATTTTTAAAAACTTTCATTGATGCATATTTCTCAAAACATCCTTTTCTTCCACAATTACATAATACTCCATCATTTTCTACAACCATATGTCCAATCTCACATCCTGGAAGTTTTCCTGTGTCTAACAATTCGTTATTTATAATAACAGCTCCTCCTATTCCTGTACCTAATGTCACAAATACTGCTCTTTTGTATTTCTTTAGAGAGCCATATTCATTTTCTGCTATTGCTGCACATTTTGCATCATTTCTAATTTTTATCTTATAATTTAATTTTTCGTTTAATTTATCAACTATATTATAATTTTCTATTCCAAGATTTACTGATTTTATAATCATCCCATTTGCCACAGTTCCAGGAATTGCTATTCCAATTTCAGTTATTTTATATTCTTTTTCAAATCTTTCAACAGTTTGTACAATATATTCTTCAATTACTTTTTTTATATTTTCTTTATCTTTTTTTAAAAGTCTTTTTTCTTGCTTTTCTATTATTCTTCCTTGATTATCTACTACTCCTATTGCAATATGACTTCCTCCTAAATCTATTCCTATTTTCATCTTTATTTCTCCTTCCAGTATGATATTATGTGGTCTTGCTTAAATAAATATTGCTATAATAAAACTTAGAATTTTATCTCTTATTTAAATTTTAACATATGTAAAATTTAAAATCAATTTATATTTTTATTGAATTTGCTTTTAATCTATTGTAAAATATAGATGAATTTAGAAAACTCAAGTTATATAGTAAACAAAATATGAAAAGAAAAGGGAGATTTTTATGGTCGTATTTTTTATAATTTTAGCAGTAATAATTATTTTTATAATATTTATGTTTAATAGTGTAATAACTTTAAAACAGCATGTAGATAGAGCAAAAAGTCTTATAGATGTATATTTACAACAACGTTTTGACTTGATTCCAAATCTTGTAAATGTAACTAAAGAATATATTAATTATGAAAGTAACATATTAGAAAAAATTACTGAACTTAGAAGTTTATATACTAAAAACAAAGATGAAAATGCAAAAAACGAACTAAATTCTCAATATAAAACAATAATGCTTGTATCTGAAAATTATCCTCAGTTAAAATCAAGTGAACAATTTTTAAATTTACAAAAATCTTTAATAAAAATAGAAAGCCAGCTTCAAGCTGCTCGTAGAATTTATAATAATGATGTAACAAAATATAATACTAAAATTGCAACTTTTCCTAATAATTTTATTGCAAAATTGTTTAATTTTAAACCAGAAGAATTATTCCAATTAGAGGGAGAAGATAACGTAGAAGTTAATTTTTAAAAAAATATCCAGTTAGAGATTTGTTCCAAAATGAACAAAATGTCCAAATGGGGTTGTTCCCCAATGGACATTTTTTCTTACACTCCATAAGCATCAAATAAGAAGTTACCCATATATAATTGAACACATGGTACTAATACTACTAATACGAAGAATATTAATACTACACCAACTATTGCATAAACAACTTGTGGCAGAGCCTTCATAATCTTTGTCATAATATTATCTATATCTATTTCCATATATTCTAGTAATTTTTCCATCATCTCTGTTAAGTCAGTCTGCATACCAATTTTAAGCATTTCTGTTGTCATTGGATTTGCTAATCCTGATTTTTCAAATGGCTCTATCCATGATTGACCTATTAATATATTATTTATTGATGTTTCTATTATTGACAACATAACATAGTTTTGTATTACGTTTTTACTTACTTCTAATGCTTCTTGTATTCTCATACCATTTTTTAAGTTTAAAAGCATCGCTTTCATTAATCTTGAGAAATCTAAAGCATATATTAATTCTCCAAATATCGGCATTTTATATTTAAAATAGTGGAAATTATATTTGCCTTTTGGCGTATTTATATAAAACAACACTAATCCAACTATTGCCACAATTATAAATGTCGGGATATACCAATATTTTATTACATTATTGATAAAATCTGCAAACCATAGTGTTATTCCTGGTAGTGTTGCACTTGATCCAACTTCATCAAATACATTTTGAATTGCAGGTATTGCAACTAATGTTCCTACAACTAACATTACAATTAATAATATAAATTGTATGATATTTGGAATTAATATTGAACGTAATTTTCTATTTAAGCTTTCTGTGTCATCCAAGTATTTTACTGCTTGTTCTAAAGAGTTTGTAAGTGAACCTGATAATTCTCCAACTTTTATCATATTTATATAAATATATGGGAAAATATTTGAATAATATTCCATTGTTGTGTACATATTTTCTCCGGCTTCTACACCAGCTAATATATCTTCTAATACACCTCTAAAAGATATATTTTCTGTACCTTCTATTATTGTATTTAAAGCATGAATATTATTAAAGTTAGCCTTTTTTAGTAGATAAAAGTTTTGTGTAAATACAACTATATCTCTTTGCGTTATTTTTTCTGTTTTTGCAAAATATAGGTTTATTTTTTCTTTTGCTGATAATGTTTTACTTTTTTTATCACCTAGCTGAGTTGTATTTACATTTTTCATTATCTCTTCTATATTAGTTACATTTTTCTTTTGCTTTTTTTGCTTATTTAGAGAACGGTATGAGACTTGTTCTATTGATATAGGTGTTAAGTCATTATTTTTTATTGTTTTAATAAGATTTTGTCTACTTGCTGATTCTACTTTATTCCTAACAATCAAGCCTGTTCTTGTTACCGCCTTATAAATATAAGTAGGCATTATTTTATCCTCCTATTTTATTAGTTTCCTTTTTCTTTTTTGATTTTTAACTGCATTATTGTTCTATTTAATGTTTCTAAATTCTTTTCTTCTATTTGTGCTTTTGCTTGGTCTAATGTGATTTTATCTTCTACAAATAATTTTGCTAAAGAATTTATTAAACCAATACTTCCTTTTTCTAAATTACTTTGTATTGCATCTTCTATTTCTGAAACACTTAATTTTTCTTTACGAATTATACCTGCAACAATATTATCAACTACCATTACTTCAGGAACTAGTACTAATTTCCCATCTCTTCCTTTTATCAATCTTTGTGACACAACAAGTTTTAATAATGCTGATAATAGATACTTAATAGTTGCTTGGTCTCTTACTTCATAGAAGTTTATCATTCTGTCTATTGTTTCTGCACATGATTTTGTATGAAGTGTTCCTATTACTAAGTGTCCGAGATTCTGCCATCTCTATTGCTGCTTCCATTGTTATTTTATCACGAATCTCTCCTATTACTAAAATGTCACAGTCTTCTCTTAATGAGTTTTTTACACCATCACTAAATGTTAATATGTCTCTTCCTTTTCCAACTTCTTTTTGGACAATTAATGATTTTTTAGAATGATGTTTATATTCTATTGGGTTTTCCAAAGTTAAAATCTTTTTGTTTTGATTTTCATTTATATAATTTACTAATGCATTTAATGTTGTACTTTTACCAGAGTTTGTTTTACCAGTAACCAATATCAATCCTTGTGGTTGATATGTCATTCTTCTTACTATATCTGGTACTCCTAAAGATTCATAACTTGGAAGTTCATTTTTTATTAATCTTAATGTACAAAGTGGTATATCATCTGATAGAGATATATTTACCCTTAAACGAATATCACGATGTGTATATGACATATCCAATTTTCTTGTTGCATTAAAAACTTCATCTTTATCAACATTTCCTTTAACTAAAGTATCATATACTTCAAACATATCTTCTGGTGTTAATATTTTACTTTCTGGTACTGGAACTAAATCTCTTGCTATTCTTAGCATAGGCTTATTTCCACTTATTAAATGAACATCTGATGCATCTTTCTCCATAGCTATATCTAAAATTTTCTCTAAGTTCATATTGCTCCTCCTTAGTATATCAATAATTTTTTATTTAACTCTTCTAAAGTTGTTTTCCCTTTAATAACCTTGTTTATTCCATCTATCAATAGTGGTTTATAATTATGTTTTAAAGCTTCTTGTCTAATTTCTAAGCTTGATTTACCACTCATAATCATTTCTTTTAGTTCATCTGTTAAGTCTAATATCTCAAAAATTCCTGTTCTATCATAATAACCTGTATTATTACAATGTTTACAACCTATTGCATCATATGTTTTTCCTGATAAATCAAATTCTACACCATATTTTTTACCTATATTTGTAATAATTTCTTTTTCTTCTTCTGAGAAATCTCTTTCTCTTTTACATTCTGGACATAATTTTCTAACTAGTCTTTCTGAGATTGAAGTAGCAAGTGTACTTGCTATATCATAATCAGATAGTCCCATTTTCCTTAGTCTTGTGATTACTTCTACTGCGTCTATTGTATGGATTGTAGATAAAACATAATGACCTGTTTGTCCAGCTTGAATTGCAATTTCTCCTGTTTCTCTATCTCTTATCTCTCCTACTAAGATTATATCAGGGTCTTGTCTTAAAACTGTTCTTAATGCCCCTGAGAATGATGATTTACTATCAATTTCTATTTGATTCAAACCTGAAATTCTTATTTCAACCGGGTCCTCAATTGTTGTTATATTTATTTCTGGACTATTTAAGTAGTCTATAATACTATATAATGTTGTTGTTTTACCTTCTCCTGTTGGAGCTGCAATTATTGTTATACTATTTTTCTTATTAATACTTTTCTTTAGTTCTTCTTCTGTACTTGGAAATCCTAATTCAAAAATATTTCTTATATCTTCATTTTTCTTTAATAATCTTAAAACAAATTTTTCACCATATACATTTGGTTGTGAAGACACACGAATATTGTAATCATCATATAGCAAAATTCTACCATCTTGCGCTTCTTGTTTTTCTTGATGCATATTTGATATTGCTTTTAATCTTCCTATTATTTGATGTTGTTTTTCTTTACTTATTTTTGCTGCTGTAAATAGCTCACCATCTATTCTGTATCTTACTCTTACCATATCTTGCATCGGTTCAATATGAATATCACTTGCTCTTCTTTTTATTCCTGTTTTTATAATACTATCTACTAGACCAGTTATTGTATCATTTCCACCCTCATTTTCTAGAGTTGTTGTTGCTGTTCCTTCTAGAGATTGTAAGATTCTATCTATATCACTTTCAAAGGTAACATAGGTTTCCATAACTAGTCCTCTATTTAAGAATAAAAGCCTTACTGTATCCATATTTCTATTATTTGCTGTATCTGCAAAACATACTTTTATTTTTCCTGCTGATACTTCAAATGGCACTACTTTATTCTTTTTTGCAACATCTAATGAGATATAATCTGTTATTTTTATTTTTATCTTACTATGTGTAAGCAAAATACCTTTTGTTCCAATTATATCTCCTATTGCTTCTATTAATTTATTTGGTTCACTAGCATTTAAAATATATAATATATCTCCAATTTTTTTACTAGGATGGTCTTTTTGATATTCTAATGCATTTTCAATGTCATTTTCTGTTACTATCCCTCTTTTTACTAATTCAACCCCCATTGGTTGCCTTCTTCTCATACTCATGGCACAGCTTCCTTTCTTTAGTATTATTATATATAAAATTTAATAATTTACTTATCTATATTGTAATTTCATTATTTTTCTAAGATTGTAAACCATAGGTTGTAGACATTGTTCTTCCACCTATATTCATTTCTACTGTAATTGTTGTCTTTCCATTTTGCTTACCTTTTGTAAATACACAGCGTTCTACTTCCCTGCAAATTTTTACTCCATTTCTATATACACCTTTATTTTCTGCAACAAAAGTATATTCAGTATCATTGCTAAATACAACATAAGTACTATTACAAGCAAGTACTTTTATTCCTGATGTGTTTACTTCATTTGAGAAAAATCTATTAAATTGTGTATATTCTTCTGCTGGAATTACTTGATTTGCATTTTCTATACTGTTATAGAAAAATCCACTGATTACAGCTATAATTCCTACAACTATTGCCATAACAATTACATATATTGTTACTGAAATTAAAGTTATACCTTTCTCATTTTTCATTTACTCGCTCTCCTTTGAAAGTACTGTTGATAATTCTACTGATTGTGGCTCTCCATTATGCATATATGATATTGTAACTGTTGCTTTTTTTACTATTCCTGCAGTTTTATCTTCATTTCCTTCTAAGTCAGTATAATCTATTACTGTTATTGTTTTATAATACCCTTCTTTAACCATTTCATTGTCTACAACAACTCCATTATTTACACTTAAGTTAGAATCTTTATACATATCATATCCATCTATTTTTAACCCTTCAATTTCATTTATCGCTATATATATTGCTTCTGACATTCTTTCTTGACCTACTGTTAGCAAGTTAATATTATATATCAACATAGATATTAAAGATACGAATATGAAAATTACCACAACTGATATTGCAATATCTGCTCCAACTATTCCTTTCTCATTTTTAATTTTCATAGAATTTCTCCTTTAACAAATATGATTTGTGTATAACATTACTAATATAAATATAACTAGATTGCTTACTCCTAAATAAAATCCAATACTTATACTATTAATTGCTTGCTCATCTGTTTCTAATTTTTTGGCTACTTTTTTTAGTTTAAATAATAAGATATAAATTGCCATAGATAAAAGTGTTAATATTACTGAATTTGCTGTTATGTATTCACCTGTAAAGAATACCATTACAATAAGCATTAAAAGTATTCCATAAGTATAGCTGTCTTTTTGGAATTTTTTTAATGTTATTGTATCTAATATTAATATAAATAATATTAAGAACATATATATACCATATCTATATATATTAGCTTGTTCTACTATGCATAGATATACCATATACATAATAGATATTACAATTCCATATATATTTACTGGCTTATTCATATTTCTATTTTCTTTGTCTATTCCAGAAATTAAGAAAATATATGTTACATATAAAGCCATAAAACTATATTCTGCAATTTTAGTTATTGTTAGAGTTTCAATTCTTATGTTCATTACATATGCAATTAAAATAAATACCAATCCTGACAAACATTCTAATATAAAATATCTTGGTCTTATTTTCTCTTTGCAATATCTACATTTTCCTCCTAGTAATATATAACTAAATATTGGGAACAAGTCTAATAAACCTAATTTATGATTACAATTAGGGCAATATGAATGTGTATGTGTAATATCTTGACCTTTTGGAATCCTATATACTGCTAATGTATAAAAGCTTCCAAATAATGTTCCTATTATAAATAATATTATATATAAAAATATGTCCATATTTATTTCCTATCTTTTATTAATCTTAAGTACTTATTTTTAAATTTAGCCATACACACTTAGTGTGCGTATGGCTGGTTATTTGTTATATTAAGCTCCTGCTCCTTCTGCTACTGCTACTGTAAAAGTTTTTCCTGAACGTGTTAATGTAATTTTTAAATTAAGTCCATCAACAGTTGTAGTTGCAGTAAATGTTGGTTCACTACCTGAAAATGATAAAGCTGTAGTAGCATTATCTGTTCCATATTGTGTTCCAACTGCACTTGCATCTAAGTTTGTTGTGTCTGAAGGATTTGCAGCTAGTTTTGCTGTATATGCAGCTTGTACTGCTAATTCAACTTTTTCTCTTACTGTTGCAATAGTTGTAGTTTTGTCTGCATTTGTTGCTTGTGTTAATATACCATTACTTCCTGTTAGCATTGCGATTGATACTCCTGCTAATATTAATAGAACAATGATAGTTATAACTAAAGCAATTAAAGTTATACCTTTATTATTTTTCATCATTATATTTTCCTCCTCTTAATATAAATTTAATATTTTTTTATTCTGTTGTCGCTGTTGAAGAAACTGCTCCCGTTGTTTTATTTATATAATAAGTTGCAACTGTCGTTGCGTTTTCTTGAGCTTCTACTTTTATATCATTAGTTTCTGGAGTAGTTTTCCATGTATAGCTTTTATTAACTGATTCCAATGCAGTTTTTACATTAGTATCTGTATATCCTCCTGATGGAGTTCCTTGATTTTCTGTAATTAAAGCAGCCACTGCTAATTTACACGCTTCTTCAACTTCTCCTTGAACCGTTTGTGTTGTTGCATTTTGTGCTTGTGTTAATATACCATTGCTACCTGTTAACATTGCAATTGATACTCCTGCTAATATTAATAGAACAATGATAGTTATAACTAAAGCTATAAGTGTAATACCTTTGTTATTTTTCATTTGTTCTCCCTCCTTTTCTTTTGAATTAATTTATTTATTGAACTATATCCCCTTTTAGGTGAATATAATGTTAATAACTAATTTATTTTGTACCAGTTTCTGGGTAAAAGCTTTCTCCTGATGATGTTTCTGCATCTGGATTATATGTTGTATTTGAATTTGTATTTGTGTTTGTTGTACTTCCACCTGTAGTTGTATTTCCAGTAGTATTGTTGTCATCGCTTGTTGTTTGTGCTGGTGCAAATGGATTTGCTTTTCCTGGTTGATAATCATTTATTCTTCTATAATTATTTAAATCTGTTGAATCTACTTCATAAGTCATAATAACTTGTTCTTCATTTAAGTCATCCATAGATGCTAATTCTTCTTGTACCTCTGCTGGTGTTGTATAAGATACAGCATTTGGTACTGTTTTTGACATTGGTATATATTCATATAGTAATATTCCTAATATTAATATTATTGCCAAACATAGTAACAGAAAAATAATTATTTCTTTAAATACTGATTTTGCCATACTATATACTCCTTTTTTCTTTTTATCTAGCCATTAGCTAGCTGTGTTTGCAGTGTTGGTTGTATTTGTAGTATTAGTTGTGTTTGTTGTATTAGTTATATTAGCTGTATTTGAATTTGTATTTGTTGTATCTGTAGTTTCTTGTGTTGTTCCAGAAACTCCTGTTATTGCTATATCATTACACATAAATGTTGCTTGTAAGTCACTTGTGTCACTTCCTGGTTTTATACTAAAACTTTCTATTTTAAATCCTAAAATACTATCATTTTCTATATCTGATATAAAGTCTGTAATACCAACATAACTTCCATTTACTGTTATTCTTAAGTTATATGTGTCTTGTGTTGTGTTTGTTCCTTTTAGTACATCCATTTTTAAAGTAGTTCCTTCTTGTGTAGCATAATTACCTAATTTTACTCTTAATGTATCTATTGTATATCTTTGTAATTGGTTTGCTGCTTGTATATCTCCTTCAGAACTTACAGCTGTCATATCTTCATATTCTTGTTTTTTTGTTTGTAATTCTTTTGCACTTGATTCTACTTGACTTACTGCTTGTTTATAATCTTGTTCTGCTAGTCTACTTGCTTGCTCTACTTGTTGGTCTAATTCTGCATTTTTTTGTCTTATTCCATTTATTCCAAGTATCTCAATCTTTCCTAGAGTAAGTCCATTCATTACAATAAATATTGACAAAGCAACTAGTAATGCAATAAGAATTAAAATTAATAGTTTTTTCATGGCAAGTCTCCTTCTATTTGTATAGTAACAGTATCATTGTCTTTTTGTCCTGCTGTTGAAATTACATTTGTTAAAATTGACTCTACTTTTAGTCTTGCTGTAAAGTAACCTAATTGCTCATACTTATCTGATTGTGCATTAATAACTATATGTGTATCTGTTGTATTTTCAATTGATGTTAATTGAACATCTACTGGTATTACTGTCATTATTTGATTTAATAAATTTGGTATTGCATTTCTTGTCCTATTTCTATCTGTAATTCTATCATTTGCTTCTTGAAGATATTCTATCATGTTTGTATATTCATTTGTTTTTGATTTTATTTTTTCATTATCTTGATTTGCAAGTGATATTTGTCCATTAGTTGAAGTTATTGACTCTTGTGCTTCTTCTGCTTTTTTATCCATTTGATTTGATAGTGCTGCTGAAAAAGTACTATAAATTATTGCCAATAGAAATAATGCAACTGCCACTCTAATTAAACTAATTTCTGTTTTGTCTAGTTTTTGACCTAAATCCCAAGTGAAAAATCCGCCAAGATATTTTCTTTCTTTTTTAGATTTATCTGGGTCTATCTCTAGTTTTAACCAATCAGGAACCTTATCTGCAAAGCCTAATTTTTTAAAGTTCATTCCTGTAATTCCTTCACCTAATCCCATTAAAGCTAAAGATATTGCTGAGTTTACCTCTATATAGTCTTTTATGTTTATATCTTGAACATTTTGTATGAAATATGGTTTTAATATTTCACAATCTATTTCAGACAAATATTCTTGGAAGTATAAATCAACATTGTTTATTAATGCTGCTGTTCCTGTTATATATACTTTGTCTATTCTTTCTGTTGAAGCATTTATTATTTTTCTTATTTGTCCAACTATATTATTTAATGTTGGCATAACATCATCTAGATAGCTTGACATTTCAGCATCAAGTTCAGTTCCTGCTGATGTGTATATAGTTGTATTTTTACAAATTTCATAAGATTTTGAATAAGAATTTTCTTTTAAGTTTATTCTACTTAAAATATCTCTACTTCCTTCTTCTATTATTTGTACATCAAATATTTTATTGTCTAAAATTGTAGTTATTGTTGTTTCATCTTCAATATTTACTATTATTGCATTTTGTTTTTCACTAGCATCAATCAAATTTGGTATTGACATTGATATTGGAGAAATATTTGTCAATTTATATCCTTCTATTTGTTGAATCCTTTTGTTAAGTTCTATTTTATTTGCTGCTATATGAATTATTTTCAGTTTGTTTTTATCTAGTTTGTTATCAACAACCGCATATCTACTTTCAAACGCATTTGGATTATAGTTTTTATCTGTACAATAAGATTCAAATTCTGTAACTACAGCTCTTTGTAAATCTTTTTTTGTAAGTAGTGAAAACATTTCAAAATAGTTATACATTTGCTCAGACAAATTGACACTTATTGGTGTCTTTTGGCTGTAAGTTTCTTGTATAACTTGGTCAATTGCTTCACCTAGTTTATCATAAAATTTGATTCCAAACGATTCTACCTTTAAAACATCATGGTCTTTGGATACTTTTGCATATTTAATTAAGTTTTCACATATATATAGTCCTAAACAACTTGACATGATTTTCTCCTTATTATTTTTATATTTTTATTTTTTACTTTTTTCAAAAAACAATACTTGAATTAATTCTACAAATTTCCTTAATTTTCTTTTCAAATTAACGTTTATACACGTTTATATTTTATCGTTTCAAGGCGAAAAGTCAATAGATTTAACATAACCGTAATAAAAATGTAATGTTTTTGTAATATATTCTTAGAAGTTAATTTTAATGTAAATTTTTATGTTATTTTTGTTATTTTTTTATCATTTTACAAATAAAAAATCCGTCACTTTTTTCACTTTGATAAACTTGTAAAAATTTATTATTTTTACAAAATTTTTTAAAATAGTTGTTTTCTTCTAATTCTATTTTTTCCATTTCAAAATTTTCATTTTTTTCTAAAAACTCATTTACAACATCTTCATTTTCTTCCTTTAAAATACTACAAGTTGAATATACTAAAACTCCACCTTTTTTCAAATATTTAGAACAAGTATCTAAAATTTGTTTTTGAATTTTTGAAATTTCTTCTATATCTTCTTTTTTTCTTTGCCATTTAATGTCTGGTTTTCTTTTTAGGACTCCCAGACCTAAACATGGAACATCAAGCAAGATTTTATCAAACTTTTCTTTATATTTTTCATCATATATGCTTGAATCTTTTACATCTGTTTTTATAGATTTTAAATTCAATCTTTTGCTTACTTGTTCTACTAATTTCACTCTATGTGGATGAATATCAAAAGCTATAACTTCTCCTTTGTCTTTCATAATTTCAGCTAAATATGTAGTTTTTCCTCCAGGGCTACTACAAGCATCTAAAACTGTATCATTAATTTGTGGATTTAATATTTTTGCAGTTAGGCCTGCTGCTTCATCTTGAACTGTAAAAAATCCATTTTTAAACTCTTCAATATTTTCAATGTTTTTTGCATTTTTTAAAATCAAAAAATCTTCTAAAACTCCATTTTCAACCTTTATATCTTTTTCTTCTAGTTTTTTCTTTAGCTCTTCTTTAGAAGTTTTTAGGTTATTTACTCTAATAGATAATTCTGGCTTTAAATTAGAATTTTTACAAATTTCTTCTACTTTTTCCAATGTATTTTCTTTTAATAAAGTTTCAACTATCCAAACTGGCATAGAATTCGTTTTTGAAATTCTTTCGACATTATTTTCTATTTTAAACATTTCTTCATAGTCATTTTTAGACACTTTTCTAAGTATTGCATTTACAAAATTAGAACTTCCTTTATGTCCATATCTTTTAGCTAAGTTCACACTTTCATTTACTGCTGCAGATTTCGGAACTTTATTTAAAAACACTATTTGATAAATTCCCATTCTCAAAATATTTAAAATCCATGGAGAAATTTTATTTAATCTTAAATTAGAATATTTTTTAATAATTTCATCAATTGTTAATTTCCAAGTTATGACTCCATATGTAAGTTCTGAAATAAATCCTATATCTCTATTATCTAAAATTTTCATATTTTTATTTATTTCTTCATCTAATGTAATATTTGAATATGCCTTATTTACCTCAATATTATATAGCACTTTTAGTGCAACTTCTCTTACTTTATCTACCATGATTTTCCTCTTTCTTTTTAATACTTTTGTTATTATTTTTTCAATTTTGTTTATTATACATTTTTTATTTCTTTTTTTCTACTTTTGTTTGTATATTTTTTCTAAATTTGGAAAAGATATTTTTGAAAAGAGATTTAGGAGGTAATTTATGGATATAAAAAAACATTTAATTATAACTGGAAATTCAACTGTTTCTTGGAAAGATGCAATTGTAAAAGCAATTGCTGAAGCATCAAAAAGTATTGATTACATTACAGATGTAAGAATTTTAGAACAAAGAGCTTCTGTTGATGGTGGCAGAATCTCAGAATATTTTGTTGATTTAGACCTTAGTTTTATTATTGACTTAAACCGTAAAAATAATTAATAACTTAATAAAAAAGAAATTAATTATTAATTATTATTTATTACAAATTATATAAGGAGGTATTTTATGAATCCTACTGAATCAAAACAAACTTATCAAGAATATGTAAATAAAAAATCGCCAAACTCTCCAATTTTAAAAAACTGTTTTAATGCATTTTGGGTTGGCGGACTTATTTGTACAATTGGACAGATTATTCTTAACATTTGCAAAGAAAGAGGTTTTGATACACAAATTTCAGGTACAATTGTTTCCATTTTATTAATTGGTATCTCTGCATTTTTAACAGGTTTAAACTTATTCAATAAAATCGGAAAATTTGCAGGAGCTGGTTCACTTATACCAATCACAGGATTTGCAAACTCAATCGTATCTCCTGCAATGGAATACAAATCAGAAGGCTATGTAATGGGTGTAGGTGGAAAAATGTTTACAGTTGCAGGCCCTGTACTCGTATTTGGTATTTCAACCTCTATAATCATTGGAATAATATATCTAATATTTAACACACAATCCATAACTTTAGTTTGAGAAAAATTAAGGAGATGATATTTTTTGAAAAAAATAGGTAAACAAACAATTGCTTTTGATAATCCTCCAACTATTACTGAATGTAGTAGTATTGTTGGTCCAAAAGAGGCAAAAGGCCCTCTTGCTAAATATTTTGACCAAACTTTGGAAGATGAATTTTGGGGAGAAAAGTCTTGGGAAAAGGCTGAAAGCAAAATTATAAAAGAAGCTACTAATATGGTTATTGCAAAATCTGGAATTGCAAGTCAAGATATTGATTTAGTGTTTGCTGGTGATTTATTAAATCAATGTATTTCTTCTTGTTTTGGTCTAAGAGATGCAAATATTCCTTTTTTTGGAGTATTTGGAGCTTGTTCAACTTTTGTTGAATCTCTATCTTTAGGTGCAATTGCTGTTGAAAGTTTTGCAAACAATGTACTTTGTGCAACTTCTAGCCATTTTTGTAGTGCTGAAAAACAATTTAGATTTCCATTAGAATTAGGAAATCAAAGACCTCCAACTAGTCAATGGACAGTTACTGGTAGTGGTGCAGCTATTTTATCTAAAAAGGGAAATCGGTCCATACATCACTCATATTACACCAGGGAAAATTGTTGACATGGGAATAAAAGATGCAAATAATATGGGTGCTGCTATGGCACCAGCTTTTGCTGATACTTTAATTACACATTTTCAAGACACTGGAAGAAACCCAAGTTATTATGATGTTATTGCAAGTGGTGATTTAGGATATATTGGAAAAGATATAGCAATAGATATTGCAAAATCTAAAGGTTATAATATTAAATCTAATTATGATGATTGTGGAGTTTTAATCTTTGATAAAAACGCTCAAGATACACACAGTGGTGGTAGTGGGTGTGCTTGTTGTGGTACTGTTTTTTCAGGATATTTCTTTAAACAGTTAAGAGAAAAAAAGATTAAAAAAATACTTTTAATTGCAACTGGTGCTCTTATGAATTCTACAAGTTCTCAACAAGGTGAAAGTATACCAGGAATTGCTCATGCAATCAGCATAGAGCTTTAAGGAGGAATATTTTATGGATATTAATTGGGCAAATGTTTTTGATTTTTCTATGCTTTTAAAATGTTTTATAACAGGTGGACTTATTTGTATTATTGGACAAATTCTAATTGACAAAACAAAACTTACTTCTGCAAGAATTTTAGTTATATTTGTAACTGCTGGTTGTATTTTGGGTGGACTTGGAATTTATCAACATTTAGTTGATTTTGCAGGAGCAGGGGCTACTGTTCCTCTTACTGGATTTGGCTACAATTTAGCAAAAGGTGCAATTGAAGCAGTTAAAGAATTTGGTTTAGTTGGAGCATTTATTGGAGGAGTTAAAGCTGCAGCTCGGTGGAATTGCAGCAGCTGTATTTTTTCGGATATTTAGCAGCTCTTATCTCAAAACCAAAAATGAAAAAGCAATAATTTAATATATACGAAAAAAGACCATTAATTGGTCCTTTTTCTATTTTCTCTATTTATATTTTATCTATCTATATTTTTATATCTGAAATATGCAAATCCGCCAAAAGCAATTATCGCTATTACTAAGGCAATTACAATTACAGTACTTCCTGCATGTGGTAATGCTGTAGGTCTTTGTGAATTATTAGTATTTTGTACTCCATTTCCTGTATTTCCACTGTTTACGTTATTAACATTACCATTAATTGTGTCATCTATTACGTCATCTACTCCACCAACTAATTCTCCATCTACATATCCTTTTATATCTGCATCTTCTGCTATATCTAATACTAATTCTGATATTTGTTCTACACTTTGATTTCCTGCTGTTGCAACTTCTCTTACATATAAATATAGATTTTCATAGTCTATTAGGTTTTCTATCGTTAATATTTCGTCTTGTTTTATAGTTAATGTGATTGAATATGTTCCATCACTTTCTTTAACCATTTTTGGCATTTCTTTCCAATTTGTTATATTTTTATCTCCCTGTGTTCCTGAAATATAGTAATAATGAGTATATGAATTAGTTTCATCTCCTATTTGTATTCCTGAAACTTTTATTGTTATAGTTCCTTGTTTAGTTTGTTCTGCATTTTCTGTATAAAAATGTATTTCTGCTTTTGTAATTTGTGAAATAGCATTTCTAAAGTTTGATGATACAGGTTTATTATCTTCTGGCTCATCAGTATCTGTACCTGGATTTTCTGGCTCTTCTGGGTCTGGGTTTTCTGGTTCTTCTGGTGTTTCAGTTTCTTCTGATAAAGTTGTATATCCTTTTATACATAAATTTCCTTTTAAATCATCTTGAATTGTTGCCAAATCTGTCCACACATTAGCTGAAAAACCATCTTCATTTGCACAGAAACTTTCCCCTTCATTTACTATTGCATCTTTCCAGTAAGAATCTTCAGTTCTACTTTCTAGTGCTACTTGTTTTGGAGAAGAATCTGAAGTAACTTCTAATACTACTACAAATTTATCTCCTGTTAGTCTAACTGGTTCTACAAATTCAATTGTATGGAACCCAGGTTCAACAGAAACTGTATCCCCCTCTTTTAGTCTTACTTCTTGTAAATCATCTATATTTTTACTATCCCCATTAGGATTTACTAAAACTTTACAATTATATCCTTGGAATGTATATACACTTATTTTATCTAGAACTTCTTGTACACTTGAATCTCTTGTAAATACATTTGCCAAATATACTTTTCCTGATTCAAATACAGCTATATTATTAGATACTCCTAAAATATCATTTTGATACACATTATCATAATCTTTTGAATTTGTTGCCTTTTCAATTCCAGACAAAGTTGTATAAACATTACAATCTTCGTAAGAAACATACATATATCCGTCATTTCCTATTTTTATAACTAGATTATCGTCTCTTACTTCTACTTTAGATTCCCCATATATTTGTTTATATGCATTAACAACTATATCTGTTGGAATTTTTTCAGGAGAATCATATGTTAATTCTTCCCAATATGATGGATCTTCATTAAATAACATCTCTTTTATTGTTAGTAAATTTTCTGTTATTTCTTCTCCCCATGAATTTTTTACAATCCATGCTCCATTTGCTGTTGGTCTATTATTTTCATTAAAATTATCCAAACTATAATTGTCATCCCAACCTATAATTGTAACAGCATGGTCAATTGGATTTGAAGAAGAATCTGAGCAATACATAGCTCCTGTTTCGTTGTTATAATTATCTCCAAATATTGATGCTCCAGATATTCCAGCATATATTCCACCATAATTAGCTATATGTTCTTTCATACTGTCCATTACCACTTCTTTTTCTGAAGGATCTACTGATTCAAATTCTACTGTGTCATATAGTGTCGTTTTTACCTCTTTATTTTGTATCTCAGAAATGTCTATATCTTCTTCACTATTCTCAAATGGTAAGTCTTCTTCATCTATTGCACCTAGTCCGTTTGTCAAGTATTGAGTAGCCATATAGAAATTTCCACCCTCACTTACTTCTTTTGAAAAACCATATTCATTTGTTTTATTATCTAAAAATGAAGATTTTGCTGTTGCATAGTTCATATGTTTTTCTGAAAAATCATATACTACTGGACCTTTTGAAGAATTATAATCCCTCATTGCTAAATTTGTCTCTAAAGCTCCTAGTGAAGCAAATGCCCAACAACTATTTGTATTCATTTGATTTCTTATTGTCGTATTTTCTGGAATTACGTCTTTTAAATTATATGAATCCATTAATGGACCTTTTAAAAGCATTTGCATTCTAAAAATATTTTTTAAATTTTTAAGATATGTTGCATTATCTTGTGATTTTATTATGTCATATTTTCTTGGCATAATTGAATTTTCTTTTTCTTCGTCACTTAATTTTTGCCATTCTTTATATTCTTCAGAATAGTCAGTTTTCGATATTTGTGACTCTAACTCATTGTTTGCATAAACAAAACTAAAAGAAAAAATCATAAAAATAGCTACAATTAAACTAAATAATTTTACAATATTCTTTTTCATTTTATATTAACCCCTTTTATTTTATTTGTCTTAAGCTTATCATTACTATTTATTTTTTTCAATATAAGTTATATATGTCATTAATTTTTAATTTTATTGTAATATTTTTGACATATTTCTACAAAAAAAGAAATAACCAGAAAGTCTAATTAAATATTAGTTAAATTTTCTGGTTACTTCTGTTTTATTTATGCTTTTTTTGCAATTTCAGCTATTTCTGTAAATGCTTTTGGGTCATTTACTGCTATTTCAGCTAACATTTTTCTGTTAATTGTAACATTTGCTTTTTTTAGTCCTGCAATCATTTTGCTGTATGTTGTTCCATTCATTCTTGCTGCTGCATTTATTCTTGCAATCCATAATTTTCTAAAATTACTTTTTTTATCTTTTCTTCCTACATATGCATATGATAAAGATTTTAACACAGCTTGGTTTGCATTTCTAAATCTATAATGTTTTGCTCCATAATATCCTTTTGCTTGTTTTAATACTTTTTTATGTCTTGCTCTTGTTGTTCTTCCTGATTTTACTCTTGCCATTTATTTTCACCTTCCTTAATCCTTGTTTTAATTAGTTACCATATGGTAATAGTTTTTTGATTGTTTTTTCACATGTTTTATCAGCATAAGCATTTTGAATCTTTCCTGATTTTTTTTGTCTTTTTGTTTTATTTGCAAGTAAGTGTCTTCTGTTTGATTTTGTTCTTTTTACTTTTCCTGTAGCTGTTAAAGAATATCTTTTTTTAGCAGCTTTATTTGTTTTTAATTTTGGCATAATAATATACTCCTTTCATTTTTTCTATATCTATCTTAAGCGTTTTTCTTTGCTAAGATTGTAAACATATTTCTTCCTTCCAATTTAGGCGCTTTTTCAACTACTGCAACATCTTCTAAAGCTTCTATAAATTTATTTAAAACTAATTCTCCTGCTTTAGAATTATTTACTTCTCTTCCCCTAAATCTTACAGTGATTTTAACTTTGTTTCCATCTTCTAAAAATTTTCTTGCATTTTTAGATTTGAATCCAAAGTCATGTTCTTCAATATTTGGAGTTACTCTTAATTCCTTTACCTCTAAAACTTTTTGTTTTTTCTTAGCTTCTTTTTCTTTTTTAGCTTGCTCAAATTTATATTTTCCATAGTTCATAATTTTACAAACTTGTGGATTTGCATTTGGTGCAACTAAAACTAAATCTAAGTTTTTTTCTTCAGCTTTTTCTAAAGCTTCTCTTAAAGAAACAACTCCCAATTTTTCTCCTTTGTCTCCGATTAATTGAACTTCTTTGGCTCTAATTTGTCCATTTACGGGTAATTCTTGCTTTATATAAAACACCTCCAAAATAAAAAAATTTGACTATTGTTACAAGCCAAATTAAAACATATTTAGTATTATTACTAAATCTTATTTGATTCTAACCCTTTTCCCTATTTAGATTGGGTGAGAAGATTTAACTTCTTCTTGTAACGAATAATATTATATACTATTTTTTCCCTTGCGTCAAGGGGTTTTATAATTTTTTTACTCAAGTGTTGTAATATTTTGCAGATAACTTTTTATAATATCTTCTATTATTATAAAAAGCCTTACTTAAGAAGGCCCGTTTTAACTATCATCATCAATGATGAACATCCCTATTATTAATATTAATAGAAACATTGCAAAATCATTTGTCACAATAAAAACTATGACACTGATGACAGCAAGAGTTACTAACTCCTTCTTGTCTTTTCTCATTCTGCATCCTCCTTCTTAAGCTGGCTCACAGCTTGCAAAAAAGCAATCTGTAAAGCTGACAAGCTGTCACTAATAATTATATCACACTTGCAGTGAATTTAGAACAATTTTTATATTTATTTTAAGAAACTATTTGGGTTTTTATTTAATTCTTGATATTTATTGCAAAATATTATATAATCACCTTAAATTTTATAAAAAGCATCCTGTAATAAATGAAAATGAACTTTGACAACAAAATACCCCCTAATATA